>JACCEC012394628.1_pt1 | contig 21241 bp, 15 predicted proteins | sample 7450121 | NCBI WGS metagenome assembly JACCEC01 (sample SAMN15323455, study PRJNA562643) | freshwater metagenome | isolation source: river surface water | place: USA:Blue River Watershed | collected 2017-08-18 | reverse complement strand
GGTGCCGCTGCTCGAGGGCGCGTAGGCCGTACGACCGGAGCGGAGCGAACCCGAGTACGTCGACGTCGTGCACGTCGTGGTCCCGCCGCCGCCGCCCGTTCCCGCCGCCGCGACACCGACCGCCGTCCAGGCGTCACCCACGGAGAGGACCTGCTGCGAACCTGCGCCGTAGAGGGCCGTGGCCGCGCTGATCGTCGCGGTGCGGGCGCTCGCGAAGTTGGTCGACGCCGTCATGTAGTTGGCGAGGGCGAGGTACCAGATGTCCGCTGCGTCATCCGCGCCGATCCCCACGACGTTGGTGGTGCTCTTCCCGCGCGGGTGCGTCCCGCCCGCCGCGAGGAGGTAGAACGCGAGGTTCGGGACGCCCGAGCCGTAGTGCACATCCACGCTGCCGACGCCGGACGACGCGTAGTCCCAGCTCACGCCGTCGAGGGCGGGGTCGTTCATGTAGCGGAGGGCATCCCCGGCGCGGGCGGGGGTCCAGGCGGCCTCGCCGATCTTCCAGGTGTCGGCGCTCTCGCCGGTCACCGCGCGCTCGACCATGGCGCCGAAGACGTCGGACATGGACTCGTTGAGGTGACCGCTCTCCCCGCTGTACGTGAGGTTGGCCTCGTACTGGGTCACGCCGTGGGTCATCTCGTGACCGCCGATGTCGAGGCTGGTGAGCGAGCCGCTGTTCACGCCGTCGCCGTCGCCGTACGTCATCTTCGTGCCGTCCCAGTACGCGTTCACGTACGAACGGGAGTAGCTCGTGCCGGAGAGCATCACGCCGACGCCGTGAAGGCTCTTCGCCGCGGGGCCGCCCGCGCCGTCGATGCCGTTCCGGCCGTGGTTCGTGAGGTAGTAGCTGTACACCTGCTGCGCTGCCCAGTGCGCCTCGAAGGCGTTGCGGACGCTCGCGGTGCCGGTCGCGAAGCTCGTCGTCGTCGAGGTGACGTTCGAGAGGGTGCGCGTGCCGCCGTTGTAGGACTGCACGGCCATCTTCTCGACGGAGTCCTCGAGGAAGTAGGTCGTCCCGTCGAAGTAACAATCGACGTTGACCGTGCCGTAGTAGTTGGTCGAGCCGGAGCAGGTGGCGCTCTGGAGGTTCTCGAAGCTCCAGACCAGGCTGCCGTCGTGGGCGTCGACGAACACGAGGGGCATGGTGTCGTGCGCGTCGCCCGCGAGGCGGCGGAGCTGGATCTTGTAGGCGAGGTGGTCGACACCCTCGTGGCGGAGCACCACGAGCTCGGTCTCGGGGTCGTCGCTCACGTCGTCCCAGCCGTTCAGGAGGGTCCCGTCGATGGCGCGCTCGATGGCGTCGTCACGGTCGACGAGGGGCGTGACGTCGACGTTGATCCCGTCGAGGAGGCCGTCGGTCGTGCCGGTGTAGGCCCCGTCGGCGTCGTAGTGCACGATGGCCTCGGCGCCGAAGACCTTCACCCCGTGGTGGAGCTGCGCGAAGCGCACGTGGCGGAACGCCGCGAAGTCGTCGGTCACGCGCGAGAACGACAACGCGTCGACCGCGCGGGCTGAGGTCCCGTTCGACGAGAGCTGCGCGAGCGCATCCTCGACGAGGGCCTCGTCGTCCAGGCCGTTCACGCCGAGGGTGTCGGCCGCGTCGGGCGCGCAGGAAGCGAGAAGGGAGAGGAGGGCGACGAGGGAGAGGCGGGTCGTGTGCATGGAGGAAAGTGTAGCCAGCGCGGCGGGGCGGGCACAAGGGGGAAGTTGGGGGATCAGCGCTTCGTCCCGCGCCCCACGAAGGTCTCGGTGTTCCGCACCCGACGCCGCACGTCGATGTCGGCGTAGCCGGCCTCCGCGAACCAGTTCTCCACCGCCTCGCCGGTGAACGTGCCCGTGAGGGGGACGCGGAGACGGTCGTAGATGTCGGCGACCACCACGTCGAAGGGCCACTGCGCGTGGTCGTGGACCGGGAGGTGCGTCGCGAGGCCGCCCACCACGGGGACCGCGCCGAGGACCTTGTAGGGGGTGTGCGAACCCGCCCGCAGCGCCAGCGCGAGCCCCTGGCAGAACCGGTAGAGCTGGTCGGGGGCCATCTCCGCCGTCGCTCCGCGCAGGGCCCCGGTCGCGATGCGCAGGAGCCCCTGCCGCGGGCCGCAGGTCCACGTCAGGAGGCGTCCCCCCGACGCGACGAGCCCGTCCAGCGTGCGGAAGGTCGCGCGGGCGTCCGCGACGTGATGGAGCAGCCCGAAGGCCAGCGCGACATCGAAGGCCTGCGGACGGAAGGGGGGGCGATCGACGTCGCCCTGCACCACGTGCGCGCGCGGGAGCCCCGCGAGGTTGTGGGCGGCCGACGCGACGGCCTCCGCGCTGCTGTCCAGCGCCACGACCTCCGCCCCCCAGCGCGCCGCGAAGAAGGCGTGCCGCCCGAAGCCGCAGCCCGCGTCCAGCACCAGCTTCCCGAGGAACTCGTCGGGGCCCCAGGGCGCGACGAGCTCGCGGAGGAGGGCCTCGTAGGCAGGGACGGCCTGGTCGAACTTCGTCCACCGATGTCCCGTCGACGGTCCTTCCAGCGCCGCGTCCGGGAGCAGGCGCGGGACGCCCTCGGTGATGGCGTACACGCTCGCGCACCCCCGACACCGCAGGCGACCCTCGAGGATCTCCGTGACCTTCGCGCCTTCGCGCCCCGCCACGTTCTCGCCGGGCTCCCAGACACCTTCCCACGTCGGGCGGTCTTCCGCGCGGGTGACGCTCACGTCGAGGCGTTCCCCGCAGGCGGGGCAGGCGATCCAGTCGAGGAGGCGGAACTTCATGTGGATGTCCGGGGGGAGGGCGAGGATGGCCTCACACGGAGGCTCGGAGACACAGAGGAACGCGCGCACGGCGCTGGCCGGAGGCGTTCCGTCGTTCGCGCGCTCGCGACGCGACCGGGGCGTTGCGGGGCCCCACGGCCCCGCCCCACCCTCACTTCAATACAGCAGGCACGGCTGGCGGTGCTCCTCGTCCCAGGCGGCCCGCTCCGCCTCCCAGTGCGTGACGAGGTCCCGCGGACGCACGCGGCTCTCCAGGGCGACGCGGGCCTCCGCCGACCCACACAGGAGGTCGATGGCGATGGGGTTGTCCACGAACTCGTAGGTCTCCGTGCGCCAGCGGAACTGCTCCGGCGCGGCGCGCAGCGCGGCTTCGAGGACCACGAGTCCGAGGAGGAAGGCCTCCAGCGCGTGGCGGTCGGTCACGGTGATCTCGACGCCGTGGCAGACCTCGCCCGCGAACTTCTGGAAGCGCGGCTCGAAGGTGGCGGCGCGGAAGGCCACCCCTTGCAGGCCGTTGTCCTCCGCCCCGGCGCGGCAGAGCTGCGTGAAGCGCGCCGCGTCGAGCCACGGGGCCCCCACGAGATGGAAGGGGCGCGTGGTCCCGCGGCCCTCGCTCAGGTTCGTGCCTTCGATCAGGCACATCCCCGGGTAGAGGATCGCCGTGTCGAGGGTGGGCATGTTCGGCGAGGGGTAGACCCACGGGAGGCCCGTCGCGTCGGCGTAGTCGTCCCGGCGCCAGCCCTCGCAGCGCAGGACCTCGAGGTCGCAGCGGATACCCAGGCGGTCCCGGAAGTACACGCCGAGCTCGCCCATCGTCATGCCGTGACGCACGGGAAGCGGGTACGCGCTCACGAAGCTCTCGTACCCGGGCTTCACGAGGTTCCCTTCCAGCGTGACCCCGTCGATGGGATTGGGGCGGTCGAGGACAATCACCTTCGTCCCCGTCGTGCCTGCGACCTCCATCACGTACCCGAGCGTCGCCTGGTAGGTGTAGTACCGCGACCCGATGTCCTGGATGTCGAAGAGGAGCACGTCGAGGTCGGCGAGCTTCGCGGGGTCGGGGCGCAGGCTCGCGGCGCTGTTCCCGTAGAGCGACACGAACTCGGTCGCGACGCGTGCGGCGGTCTCGGCCGCGCCGGCGCCGTCGTCCTCGACGGAGATCATGTCCTGCGCCGTGGCGTGGAGCCCGTGCTCGGGCGTGAAGACGCGCCGCACCGGGACTCCCGCTGCCGCGAGGCGATCGAGGAGGTGGTCGAGGTTGACGTCGACCGCCGTGTGGTTGCAGCAGACCCCCACGCGCTTCCCCTGGAGGCGCGAGAGGTCGTCGAAGAGGACATCGAAACCGGTACGCATGCCGCGTGTCTAACGTCCCGTGGATGCCCTGCTCGCCCGCGGATAGCGACACGGCAGCATCCCGCAGGGAGTCCCATGTTCGCTCTTCTCCTCGCCCTCGTCGCGTGTGCCTCCGAAACCGCGCCCCCGACGCCCTCTGCCGGTCCCGCGTCGTCGGACGTCGTGCCGCTGGAGGGCGGCACCCCGACGGGAGGCACCTCCGGAGCCCCCACGGGCGTTCCGCCCGCCCCCACGACCGACGCCGACGGCGACCACGTCGAGTACACCTGGCTCGGCAGCGTGAAGGGCGTCAACTTCGTCGGAGAGTGGACGAGCAAGTGCCCGCACCACGGCTGGGCCCGCAATCTCCGCATCGTCACGGGCGGTCGCTGGTACGGGACGGACATCACGACCCCCTGCGAGCCCGGCAAGGAGTGCCTCTGGAACGGCCTCGTCGTGCTCTCCGGTACCTGGGCCAAGGTCGACGACCGGCTCGTCCTGAGCGTCATCAACCAGGCCCCCATGAAGTTCGTGAGCACCGACGCCGGGGAGCTCGTCGAGGAGGGCCCGGAGTGCACCTACACGAAGGGGGTCAGCGTGCCGCCGGGCTACACGCGGGAGCAGGTCGAGGCCGAGGTCCTCTCCGAAACGGCGGAGAGCCCCGCGCCCGCGGCACCGTCGGCGCAGCCCTAGGACCCCCCGACGCCCTCCTCGAGCGACCGCGCGCAACGGAACCCCAGCCCGTTGCTCGTCGCGTCGAAGGGCTCGGGGAAGCGCGCCGACACCGTGAGGTCGTCGGGTCCCTGGAGGAAGTTCCCCCCGCGCGCGACCCGTGCCACGTAGGTGCCCACGCCGTCGTCGAAGGTCTGGCCCTCGGCCGGGCCGGTCGGGTCGGTGTCCGGACCGGTGTCGTAGGCCTCCGGGTCGAACCAGTCGTTGACCCACTCCGCCACGTTCCCGGCCATGTCCGCCGCGCCCGAGGGCGAGGTCCCGTCCGTGTAGGTGCCCACCGGCGTAGTGTCTCCGACACAGGCCGGCTGCCCCGCCGGACTCGTCCCCGGAGGGACGTCCACGAAGTTCGCGCGCGCGCAGGTGGGGGGCGCGTCGCCCCAGGGCCACCTGCGGGCGTCCGCGGATCCGCGCGCCGCCTTCTCCCACTGGGCCTCGGACGGGAGGCTGCGCCCGGAGCGGCCGCAGTAGTACGCGGCGCTCCACCACCAGACCTCGACGACCGGGTGCCGCGCGTAGCCGTCCTCGACGGACCAAGCGCCGTCACGGAACTGGAGGCGCTCGGGGTAGATGTCGTCCTGGTCATCGACGTCGTAGAGGGGGTGCCCGTCCTCGTCCGCGTTCGGACTCCCCTCCGCTTCCCGCGCGACGAGGAGCGTGCGGAACGCCTCGTTCGTGACCTCCGTGCGGTCGATGCAGTAGGCCCCGAGCGTGATGCTCCGCACGGTCTCGGCCCACGGCGTGTCCGCGTCGCCACGGGTGAAGGGCCCGGCGGGGACGTACACCTCCGTCGCGGGGTTGACCGCGGGGTCGTCGTCGTCGCAGTCGGCGCGGGCGGGGTCGTGCGCGGTACGCCAGTCGGGGGCGCCGTCCCCGTCGGCGTCGACCTCCGCGGGGAGGGCCGTGTCGTCCGTCGAGGCGGTGTCGCCCCCTGCGGCGGTGTCGTCCTCGACCTCGCGCGCGGGGTCGTTGCAGGCGACGAGGACGAGGAGTGCGGGCCACGGGAGGAGCATGTCGGGACCGTATCGCGCCGCCTCGCCGTGTCCGCTCCCCTGCCGCGCTGGCGTTAAGGTCGCACGATGTCCGACACTGCCCCCGCCACCGCCCCCCTCCGCCTCGACGAGCGCATCCCCGACGAGGGCTTCGCCTCGCCCGACGACGCGCTCCTCGTCTTCCTCGAGTGGGTCGCCGAGCAGGGTCTCCGTCCGTACGCCCACCAGGAAGAGGCCATCATGGCGATCTTCGCGGGAGAGCACGTCGTCCTGGACGCCCCGACCGGCTCGGGGAAGAGCCTCGTCGCGACCGCGCGTATCTTCAAGACCTTCGTGGACCTCGGCCATGCCTGGTACACGGCCCCCATCAAGGCCCTCGTCAGCGAGAAGTTCTTCGAGCTCTGCCGGATCTTCGGCCCCGAGCACGTGGGGATGATCACCGGGGACGGCGCCATCAACCGCGACGCGCCCATCGTCTGCTGCACGGCGGAGATCCTCTCCAACCTCGCCCTGCGCGAGGGCGCGGAGGCCAAGGTCGACGCGGCGATCATGGACGAGTTCCACTACTACGCCGACCGTGACCGTGGCTCGGCCTGGCAGGTCCCCCTCCTCAACCTGCCGCGTGCCCAGTTCGTGCTGATGTCGGCCACCCTCGGGGACACCTCCGCCATCCGCGCGGACCTCGAGGCCCGCACGGGTCGAGCGGTCACCGAGGTGCGCGGCGTCCACCGCCCCGTGCCGCTCACCTACCGGTACAGCACCAAGCCCGAGCAGGAGATGCTCCTCGAGCTCACGCGCACGGGGCGCGCGCCGGTCTACGTCGTCCACTTCGCGCAATCGGACGCCACGGAGAAGGCGAGCGCGCTGATGAGCCTCGACTGGTGCACGAAGGAAGAGAAGCGCGCCATCGTCGACGAGCTCAAGGGGGTGCGCTTCACGAGCACCTTCGGGCCGATGCTGCGCCGCTACCTGAGCCACGGCGTGGGTCTCCACCACGCGGGGCTCCTCCCGCGCTACCGTCGCGTGGTCGAGCGCCTCGCGCAGAAGGGCCTCCTCAAGGTGATCTGCGGGACGGACACGCTCGGGGTCGGGATCAACGTCCCGATCCGCAGCGTCCTCTTCACGCAGTTGTGCAAGTACGACGGCGAGAAGACCGAGATCCTCGCCGTGCGGGAATTCCAGCAGATCGCCGGACGCGCCGGGCGCGCCGGGTTCGACACCGCGGGGGATGTGGTCGTGCAAGCGCCCGCCCACGTCATCTCGAACCTGAAGATCGACCAGGAGCCCGACCCGAAGAAGCGCAAGCGCATGCAGAAGGCCCAGCCCCCCGAGCGCGGCTACAAGCACTGGGACGAGAGCACCTTCCAGCGCCTCGTCCAGAGCCGGCCCGAGGCGCTCACCTCCCGCATGTCCGTCGACCACGGGCGCCTCCTCATGCTCATGCAGCACGCCGAGCAGAGCTCCGGCGAGGCCATGGACGGCTACGCCGCGCTCCAGCGGCTCATCGACACCTCGCACGCGCCCGCCCACGAGAAGGGCGCCCTGAAGAAGCGGGCCGAGACGCTCCTCGAGAGCCTCCGGAGCGCGGGAATCCTCGGACACGACGGTCACCAGCTGAGCCTCGACCCCGAGCTCCAGCAGGATTTCAGCCTCCATCACGCCCTCTCGCTGTTCCTGGTCCACGCGCTCCGTACGCTCGACAAGGAATCGCCCACCTACGCGCTGGACGTCGTGTCGTGGGTGGAGGCGATCCTCGACGACCCGGGTGTGCTGCTGCGCGCGCAGGAGAAGCGGGATCGCGGCCGCAAGATCAACGAGTTGAAGGCCGCGGGCGTGCCCTACGAGGAGCGCATGGCCGCGATCGAGGACCTCACCTGGCCCAAGCCCAACGCAGACGCCATCTACGAGGTCTACAACGCCTACCGGAAGGCGCACCCCTGGGTCGAGGGCTCAGGAATCCGCCCGAAGGGAATCGCCCGGGAGATGATCGAGAACTTCCTCGGCTTCGGCGACGAGATCAAGGAGCTCGGGCTCCCGCGCGCGGAGGGCGTCCTCCTGCGCTACCTGAGCGAGGTCTACAAGGCGCTGCTCCAGAACGTCCCCGTCGAGGCCCGCACCCCCGAGCTCGACGAGGTCCTCGCCACGCTCCGCGCCACCCTCGCCGTGGTCGATACGAGCCTCCTCACCGAGTGGGAGAACATGGTCGCGGGTCGCGACGGGGTGGTGGACACGAGCGTCGAGAAGCCCCTCGACATCTCCGAGGACAAGCGTGCCTTCGGGGCCCGCGTGCGCGCGGAGCTGCACGCCCTCGTGCGGGCGCTCGCACGCGGGGACGACGAGGAAGCGACCGCCTGCGTCCGCCAGGATCCCGAGCGGGAGGATGCCTGGAACGCCGAGGCCTTCACCGCCGCCCTCGCGGACTTCCGCGCGGCGCACGGGGGCGTGGCCTTCGACCACCGGGCGCGCCTGGGGACGAGCACGCAGATCCGGCAGGTCGCGGCCCACCAGTGGGTCGTGCGTCAGACCCTCCTCCCCGTGGCCGTGGAGGCCGGGCCCGACACCTGGGGCTTCGAGGACCCGGACGACGCCGGTGAGGCCGTCGAGAGCTGGGTGATCGAGGGCGAGATCGACCTCCGTGCGAACACGAATCCGGACGGACCGCTCGTGAGTCTGCGTCGCATCGGGGCGTAGGGATTAGAGGGTCGGCATGCTCGGGCTCCAGCCGTTCGTCCCGCCCCTCGCGCTCCTCGCCTGGCTCGTCGTCGTTGCCGCCTCGGTCAATCGCTTCGCGCGGGACCGTCGCGGGCGCCTGCGCTCTCCGGCCCTCGCTTACCTCGGCTACCTCGCGCTCCTGGGCGCCTTCCACGCGGCGCGCTGGGCGGCGTGGGAGGACCTCGCGCGATGGTTCGACTTCTTCGCGCGCCTCGCGGGCGGCTTCTGCGCCGTGCACCTCCTCGCGCTCCTCGTCGTGGACGTGGGCGCCAGCCTCGTGCGCGGGAACGTCCCGACGCTCGTGGCCGACCTCTTCGCGGCCGTGGGCTACGGCGTCGTCTTCGCGGGGGTGATCGCCCAGACGGGCGTGAACCCGGCCTCTGCCGTGGCCGGCGGCACCGTCGTCGCGGCGGTCCTCACGATCTCCCTGCAGGGGACGCTCGGGAACGTGATCGGCGGCGTGGCCCTGCAGCTGGACGGATCGATCCAGCTCGGGGACTGGATCCAGCTCGAGGGCGGGCGACAGGGGCGCGTGACGGCCGTGCGCTGGCGCCACGTCGTCATCGAGACCCGCGACGGCGACAGCATCATCCTCCCGAACAGCGTGCTCCTCGCCACCCCGTTCACGCGCCTCGGGAACGTGAACGGCAGCCCCTCCCTCCATCGCCAGCGCGTCCTCTTCCGGGTGGACTACCGCACGCCGCCGGCGCGCGTGTGCCAGGTCGTCCACGACGCCCTCCTCCGGAGTCCCATCCACAACGTCGCGTCGCATCCTGCCCCGAGCGTCGTCTGCCTCGAGCTCAACCGCGACGTGAACGACAGCAGCGCCCTCTACGAGGTGCGCTACTGGATCGAGGACCTCCTCCACGACGGGGCCACCGATTCGGATGTGCGCGCGCGCATCCACGCGGGGCTCCGTCGCCAGGGAATCCGCCTCGCCATCCCGGCCCACACGATGTTCGAGGCCGACCTCGGCGGCGCCGTCGAGCAGCACGACACCGACATCGCGCGGGCCTTCGCGGCGTTGCGTCGCATCGACCTCTTCCGGGGATTGAGCGACGAGGAGTGCGAGAACCTCGCGCAGGACGTGTCCTTCGTCCCCTTCGCGCCGGGGGAGGTCATCACGCGGCAGGGCGCGACGGCCCACTACCTGTACCTCCTCACGGCGGGACAGGTGGAGATCCGCGTCGCACGGGACGGGCGTGACGCGCGCGTGGACACCGTCGAGGCCCCCGACTTCTTCGGGGAGATGGGCCTCCTGACCGGCACCCCGCGCTCCGCGAGCGTGATCGCCCTCACGGCGGCGGACTGCTTCCGTCTCGACCGGGCTGCCTTCGAGCAGGTGCTCTCGAACCGACCGGAGGTGGCGAGCGAGGTCGCGGCGGCGCTGGCGCAACGCCACGAGGGTCTGGAGGCCGTCGCGGCCGCGTCCTCGCCCGAAGACCCGGCACGGCACGCCGAGGAGGTCGCGCGTATCGCGGGGATGATCCGGGGCTTCTTCGGGTTGTGAGGCGGTCGGCCGCCGCCTTTCGCCCGAAACCGCGATCCACCGCGCGCAGGCCGCGATAGCGGGCGCCGATGTCCCCTCCCGAAGACGTGAAGACGGCCCCCCCGCGCAGCGCCGACTGGCGGCGCGTGCTCTCCCTCGCTCGCCCCGAGGGCAGCATGCTCGTGTGGGCCAGCGTCGCGCTCGTGCTCGGGAGCGGGCTCGGGCTCGTGGCCCCGCGCGGCATCGGCCTCCTCATGGACGCGGTGCGCATCAAGGAGGGCCTGAGCGCCCCCGCGCTCGCGGCGGCCCGCACCGCCGCGCTGGACACCCTGAACGGCTACCTCCTCGCGTTGATGGGCGTCTTCGTGCTCGTCGGCCTCCTGGGCTTCGTGCGGGCCTGGCTGTTCACGCTCGCGGGCGAGCGCGTGGTGGCGCGCCTCCGGAAGGACCTCTACACCTCGGTGATCCGCCAGGAGATCGGCTTCTTCGACGCGCAGCGCACGGGCGAACTGGTGAACCGCCTCGCCGCGGACACGGGAATCCTCCAGAACAGCGTGACCGTCAACATCTCCATGGCCCTGCGCTTCGTGCTGCAGGCCCTCGGCGCGCTGGGCGTCCTCGTCTGGACGAGCTGGCGCCTGAGCGCGCTGATGGTGTCGGTGGTGCCCGTCGTGGCCGTGGGCGCCGTCCTCTTCGGGCGCGCCGTCCGGAAGCTGTCGAAGGAGACGCAGGACGCGCTCGCCGGCGCGAGCGCCGTCGCGGAGGAGACCCTCTCGAACGTCCGCACCGTGCGGAGCTTCGCGCGCGAGGACCGCGAGATCGAGCGCTACGGGGAGCGCGTGGACGAGGCCCTCGGGCGCGGGCGCAAGCTCGCGTGGGTCTACGGCCTCTTCCAGGGGCTCGCGGGGTTCGCGGCCTACGCCGCCATCGCCATCGTGCTCTGGTACGGTGGGCGCCTCGTGATCGACGAGCAGATGAGCGTCGGCGACCTCACCTCGTTCATGCTCTACACCCTCTTCCTGGCCTTCGCGCTCGGGGGCCTCTCCCAGCTCTACGGCGATTTCAACCGCGCGATCGGCGCGAGCCAGCGCGTCTTCGAGCTCCTCGACCGGGTGCCGGGCGTGGTGAACCACACGGGCGCGCGTCCCGACACCTTCCGCGGGGAGATGGCGCTGGAGGACGTGGTCTTCCACTACCCCACGCGTCCCGACGCGCCGGTGCTCGAGTGCGTGTCGCTCGCGCTGGCGCCGGGGAAGGTCGTCGCGCTCGTCGGGGCTTCCGGGAGCGGGAAGAGCACGGTCGCGCAGCTCCTCGCGCGGTTCTACGACCCGGTCGGGGGGCGCGTCGTCGCCGACGGGGTCGATGTCCGCGAACTCGACACGCGCTGGCTCCGCGAGCACGTGGGGGCCGTCTCGCAGGAACCCGTCCTCTTCGCCGCCAGCATCGAGGAGAACCTCCGCTACGGGCGTCCCGACGCAACCCGCGCGGAGATCGAGGCCGCCGCCCGCGCGGCCAACGCCCACGCCTTCATCGAGGGCTTCCCCGAGGGCTACGCGACGATGGTCGGCGAGCGCGGGGTGCGTCTCTCGGGCGGGCAGAAGCAGCGCATCGCCATCGCGCGGGCGCTCCTGAAGGACCCGCGGGTGCTCGTCCTCGACGAGGCCACCAGCGCGCTGGACGCCGAGAGCGAGCACCTCGTGCAGGAGGCCCTCGAGCGCCTGCTGGTCGGTCGCGCGGTGCTCGTCATCGCGCACCGCCTCAGCACGGTGAAGGACGCCGACGAGGTGATCGTCCTCGACGCGGGGCGTGTGGTCGAGCGCGGCACGCACACGAGTCTCGTCGCGCAGGAGGGGGTCTACCGCCGTCTGGTCGAGCGCCAGTTCGCGAGCTGAAGGACGTCCGTGCGGAAGGCCTCGCAGAAGCTTGGGGCGGAGGGGGCCCGCCCCCTCCGCAACGCCTCCCCGGAAGCGTCGGTGCGTGCACCCGGCCCCGCGGTGCCGGGGATCCACCGCGTCCACAAGCCCGTCGGAGCGACGAGCCACGCTTGCCTCCGCGGGTTCCTCGGACTCGCCGACGGGACCGCCCGCGGGGAGCTGCCGGCGTGCCACGGCGGGACCCTCGACCCCTTCGCGGAGGGGCTCCTCCTCGTGCTCGTGGGCGGCGCCACGCGCGTGATGGAGCGCCTCCACGCGCTGCCCAAGGTCTACGAGGCCGAGGTGGCCTGGGGCACGGAGACCGACACGGGGGACGCGGGCGGGGTCGCGGTGGCCCACGCCGACGCCGTGCCGCGCCGTGACGAGGTGGAGCGCGCCCTCGCGGGGTTCCTGGGCTGGACCGACCAGGTCCCCCCCGCGACGAGCGCCCGCCGCGTCGACGGGGAACGCGCCTACGTGCGGGTCCATCGCGGCGAGGTCGTGGTGCTCCCCCCGACGCGGGTCTACCTCCACGACGCGGCGGTCGTCGGCTGGAACGACGCCGCGCGGCGCGCGACGATCCGCCTGACCTGCCGAGGGGGCTACTACGTGCGCGCCCTCGCCCGCGACCTCGGGCGCGCCGTGGGGTGTCCAGTCCACCTCGTAGGGCTGCGTAGGACCGCGATCGGTCCGTGGACGGACCCCGGCGGAGCCCCGGGTGCCGCGGGAGGGTGGAAGGGGCCCCTCCTGCGGCACGAAAACCCGGCAGTCGGGGGGAGGCGTTGCGGAGGGGGACCTCCCCCTCCGCCCCAAGAATCAGGTGTGCCTGCACGCGGCGTCGACCTCCTGCCATGGTTGCCCAGTCGCGTCCTGACCGCGAGCGAACACGCCCGCGTCGTGCAGGGCGGCACGATCGTGATGGGGACGCTCGTCCCGCCGCGGTGGTCGCCCCCGGACGGCTTCCCCGCGCCCGCGGCGGGGGTGATCGGCCGCGTCGGGGAACGTGCGGTGGCCGTACTCGTCGCGGACGCGGGCCTGCTCCGCATGGAGACCGCCCTGCGCGGGGGCGTCTGACGCAATAGGCGTCGCCGCATGCGCACCCTCCCTCTTCTCTTCCTCGCCGCCTGCGGCCCCAAGGCCGTCCTCGCTCCCGTCCCCGCCCCCGTGGCGCCCGCGCCGCCGCCCCCGCCGCCTCCGGCCTGGGCGCTCGAGGTCCAGTCGGCGATGGACCTCTCCGTCAACCCCTGTGACGACTTCTACGCCTACGCCTGCGGGGGCTGGATCAAGAGCACGCCCCTCCCCGCGGACAAGCCCTCCTACAGCCGCAGCTTCAACACCATCAACGACCGCAACCAGGCGTCGATGCGCACCCTCCTCGAGGCGGCTGCGACGGACACTGCGGCCACCGACCCCGTGAAGGCCAAGCTCGGCGCCTACTACGGCTCCTGCATGGACACCCAGGCGGTGGATGCCGCGGGGATGGCGCCCGTGCAGCCCCTCCTCGATCGCATCGCGACGATCAAGGACGTGGCGAGCTTCATGAAGGTGAGCGGCGAGCTCCGCGCGGTCGGCGTCGCCAGCGTGGTCGGCGGCGAGATCGACGCCGATTTCAAGGACCCCACCCGCCAGATCCTCTTCCTCGTGCAGTCCGGGCTCTCGCTCCCCGACCGCGAGTACTACCTGAAGACCGATGACAACTCGAAGGCGCAGCGCGCGGCGCTCGAGAGCACGATCGCGGCGCAGCTCACGCGCGCGGGCGTGAAGGACGCGGCGCAGCTCGCGCCCCAGGTCGTCGCCTTCGAGACGGCCCTCGCGACCGCGAGCGTCGCGCGCACGGACCTCCGCGACCCGACGAAGCTCTACACCCCCGCGGACCGCAAGGGCGTCGCGAAGCAGTCACCCGGTCTCAAGTGTGACTCGTGGTTCGAGGGCGCGGGCCTCGCCAAGGCCGACGCCTTCAGCATCGGCACGCCGACGGCCTTCACGGGCTTCGAGAAGGTCCTCAAGGACACGAAGGCGCCCGTTCTCAAGGCCTACCTCACCTGGCAGACCGTCCACGCCTTCGCGAGCGCCCTCGACCAGGCCACCTACGACACGGACTTCGCCCTCTACGGGAAGACCCTCCGCGGCCAGCAGCAGCCCGAGGATCGCTGGAAGCGCTGCGTGCGCTCGACCGACGGCGCCATGGGCGACCTCCTCGGGCAGGCCTTCGTCGCCACGAACTTCGCGGGCGAGAGCAAGGACGTCGCGCGGAGCATGATCGGCGGCATCGAGAAGGCCTTCGAGGACGGCGTCGGCGGGCTCGCGTGGATGGACGACGCCACGCGCACCGCCGCGGTGGGCAAGGCCCGCGCGATCCTCAACAAGATCGGGTATCCCGACGCGTGGCGGGACTACTCGGCCCTCGAGGTGAAGCGCGGCGCATGGGCCGAGAACGTCATGGCGGCCCGTCGCTTCGAGACGAACCGCACGAACGCCAAGATCGGCGGCCCCACGGACCGCGGCGAGTGGTTCATGAGCCCCCCGATGGTGAACGCCTACTACAACCCCACCATCAACGAGATCGTCTTCCCGGCGGGCATCCTGCAGCCGCCCTTCTTCTCGAAGGAGTTCCCGGCGGCCATGAACTACGGCGGGATCGGCATGGTCATGGGTCACGAGGTCACGCACGGCTTCGACGACCAGGGTGCCAAGTTCGACGCGCAGGGTCGCATGATGGAGTGGTGGACCCCGGGCGTCACGAAGAGCTTCGAGGAACGCACGGCCTGCGTGAAGACGCAATACGACGCGTACGAGGCGCAGCCGGGCCTGAACGTCAACGGCACGCTCACCCTCGGCGAGAACATCGCGGACATCGGGGGCTCGCGTCTGGCCTACCGGGCCTTCAAGGCCGCGAACGCGCCCCCGAGCGGCATGCCGGGCCTCACCGACGACCAACTCTTCTTCGTGTCCATGGCGCAGGGCTGGTGCAGCGTCGCCTCGCCCGCGTACGAGAAGATGCGCGTCCTCTCGGACCCGCACAGCCCGAACAAGTTCCGCGTCAACGGCACGGTCGCGAACCTCCCCGAGTTCGGTCAGGCCTTCAGCTGCCCGATCGGCGCGAAGATGCGCCCCGAGAAGCCCTGCGAGGTCTGGTAGGTCGGTTCGCATCCGTCGTGATGCGGGGGGATGGGCTGACGGAAACGTGGCTGGTTACCCCGCCTCTCGGAGTTGTTCATGGCTACCCATTCGGATCGAGCCCAGGCAACGGTACGGAGTTGGCTGGAGGCCTACGTGCGTGGGCGCTCCGACGAACTGGCGCGCCAGCTCGAGGACGCGCTGGACGGGAACGAGGCCTACGCCAAGGCACGGGCCGAGGACGACTCGGGGGCCGTACGCGCCCTCGAGGAGGCCGCGAAGCTGTCGATCGCGCACCCGGTCGAGACGGGCGCCGATTGGAGCTTCGTCGCGGACTGTGACAACTGGTGGGACGATGGCGGAGCGCCGCCCCGGTACGACGTGATGGCGACGCTCACCTACGAGGACGAACGCCTGCAGTGGGAAGGCAGGTTTCACCCCGGGTACGCCTGGATCCAGCCCTACCCGACCTACGCCAAGATCCTCGGTCCCTGGCCCGAACTGTCCAAGATCACGGAGAACGGCAAGGAATACTTCGACGTCGAGAGAGCACGCGGTCCGAACGTGCTGGACCTGCACGCGCGGTTGGCCGCGGTGGGGATCGCGCTCCTCCCCGAAGAGCGGTGCGGGGGCCAGACCGTGATCAAGGTCGTGGTGAAGGACGGTACGACGTCGGTGTCCATCACGATGCGCCCCGACGATCGGGCAGACACGTCTTCGTTGTCGTTCTCCTGGTAGCCGGAAGCCCGCGAAGGAGACGACGAGCACCCCGACGGATGGCGTCGGGCGGATCCGCGGAGGTCGGGCGGCGGGACGCCGTCGTTCCCCGGTGAGCCGTGTTACGCGCGCCGGGATTGACGCGAGGTTGGAAGCGATGCCGTCGCCGGTGCTGGAAGGAGAACGCGGGTTCATCATCCCCATCGGGGGTGCCGAGGACAAGGTGAGCGCGCGCTCGATCTTGAAGCGCTTCACCAAGCTCGCGGGTGGGCACAAGGCGCGCATCGTCGTCATTCCCACCGCCTCGCAGCTCGAGGACACGGGTCGGCGCTACCAGGACATCTTCGAGGATGTCGGCGCGAAGAAGGTCACCGTCCTCGACATCAAGACCCGCGATGACGCCGAGTCCGCGGATGCGGTCGAGGCGATCCAGGATTGCGGCGGCGTGTTCCTCACCGGCGGGAACCAGCTCCGCCTGTCGACGATCCTCGGCGGGACCGAGGTCGCGCGGGCCATTCGCCGCGCCAACGCCCGCGGGGCGCACGTCGCTGGCACGTCCGCGGGCGCGGCGTTCATCTCCGAGCACATGATCTGCTACGGAAAGGAAGGCGGAACCCCCATCGCCGGCGGCGCCACCCTCGGACCGGGGCTCGGGCTCACGAACCGCTTCATCGTCGACCAGCACTTCACGCAGCGTGACCGCCTCGGGCGGCTCCTGAGCGCGCTGGCGTTCAACCCCTTCGCGGTGGGACTGGGACTGGACGAGGACACGGCGGCGTTCATCGGGCCCGACAACAAGATCGAGGTGATCGGGAGCGGCGGTGTCACGGTGCTCGACACCGCGAACATCGAGCACTCGAGCATGGCGACCTCGAGCGAGGGCGCGCCCGTCGCGATGATCGGGATCAAGCTCCACATCCTGACCGCGCACGCCACCTACGACCTCCCGACCCGGACCGCCAAGCCGCCGCATGTCGGCAAGCACTGACCGGAAGGTCGCCCGTCTCCTCGACGCGGCGAAGGCCGCGCTCGTGGAGCGTCGCCTCCCCGATGCCGCCCGCGACCTCGAGCGCGCACGGGCCCTGGCGCCCGGCAGCGTGCCGATCTGCCTCGCCCTCGCGCGCACCTACGAGCAGCTCGGGGATCACCCCGCCGCGTTGAAGGTGACGATCGCGGCGCAGCAGCTCGCACCGCGCGACCCCGCGACGATGCTGGCCTTGAGCCGCGCCCTCGGACGACTCGACCAGATTCCCACCGCGCTGCGGGCCGGGCGTCTCGCGCTGGAGCTCGACCCGGGGAGTTGGGTCGCCGCGGCGCACCTGATCGAACTCCTCCTGCGGACCAACGACTCCGACTCCGCGCGGGACCTCGTCGACCTCGTGGGTCAGATCCATCCCGACCGCCCCGAGGTCCTGAACCTGGCCCTCCAGTGCGTCCCCCGCGCCTCCCGTGACGTGGAGCAGATCGAGCGTACGCGCGCGCGCTACCGTCGCGACCTCGCGCGCTTCGCGGAGGCGATTCCCGCCCTCGCGCCCACGGTGCGGCGCCAACTCGCTGCGGAGGTCCAGGAGCGGAGCAATTTCTACATCCACTACCAGGGGCGCTCCGAGGTGGAGGACCAGCGCGTCTACGGCCGCGCGGTGACCGAACTCGTACGGGGTCGGTTCCCGGAGGAGAGTCCGGCCCCGCCGAAACGGACGCGGCCGCGCGTGGCCTTCGTGTCGTCGCATCTTCGATTCCACACGGTGGGGAAGCTCTTCGGGGCCTTCGTCACCGAGCACGACCCCGAGCGCATCGAGGTGTTCGTGTACCAGGTGGGCGGTCCGAAGGACGCGCTCGGACGGAGCATCGCGGCGGCGGCGTCCTGCGCCCGCGACCTGCCCACGGACCTCGACACGATCGTCGCGGCCGTGCGTGCCGACTCTCCCGACGTCGTGATCTTCACCGACATCGGGATGCTGGGGCTCATGACGCTCGTGGCCGCCGTTCGGCTGGCTCCGCTCCAGTGCGTGCTCTGGGGGCACCCCGTCACGACGGGGCTCCCGACGATCGACGTGTTCCTCAGCGCTGCCGGCATGGAACCGCCCGACGGCGCGGCGCACGTCACCGAGCGCCTCGTCACGCTGCCCGGGATCGGGATCGACTACGCGCGTCCGCCCGCGCCACCGCCCCTCACGCGCGCGGACTTCGGGCTCCCCGAGGAATCGCCCGTCTTTCTCTCGTGCCAGTCCATCTTCAAGTACCTCCCGCAACGGGACGCGCTCTACGCGGCCGTGGCGGAGGCCGTGCCCGACAGCGTGTTCGTGTTCCTGCGGCACCCCGACACCGAGGTCTGTCGCACTTTCATCGAGCGCATGACGGCGGCCTTCGCCGCACGCGGGATGTCCTTCGAGGCGCGCGCGCGGATGCTCCCGCGCCTCGAGAGTGACCGTTACCTCGCCCTGAACGCCCTCGCGGACGTCTTCCTCGACACCCCCGACTGGTCGGGCGGGAACACCTGCCTCGAGGCCCTCGCCATGGGCCTGCCGGTCGTCACGCTGCCGGGGCCCTTCATGCGCGGGCGTCACAGCGCCGCGATGGTCCAGGCGCTCGGCCTCGACGCGCTGATCGCCCGCGACGAAGACGACTACGTGCGGATCGCCGTGCGTCTCGTGACGGATCGGGCGTGGCGGGACGAGGTGCGGGCACAGGTCCTCACGCGTGCCGACGGCGCGATCTTCGGGAACCCGTCGGCGGTGCGCGCGCTCGAGGCCTTCGTCGTCGAGGCGTGGCGCGCGCGCGACGGGCGCTGACTCGGGCGACGACGGGCGGGGGTGTCCGGTCGCCGGGGTTTCCGTCGTCGGGGCGGTGAACCTGTTCCCACGGAGCCCGCGCATGTCCCTCCAGGTCGTCCTCGCCTACAAGGCCGCGCGCGAGCAGATGGTCGAGGCCTACGGCTACGACGCGCATCGCGTCGCGGACGGAGCCGCCACGTTGGTCGCCCACCAGCACGCGTTGGTCCCCGGCGGGATCGATGGCGTCGCCCTCGTCGTCGGGGGGCGTGACGTGGGCTTCGCGCAGGCGGTTCGCGAGGTGGACGCCGCCCCTGCGGACGGCGCCTCCACCCCGTGCGACCGGTGGACGCCCGAGGAACGCGCCGCGCTCGCGAGCCAGGTCGCGTGGTACGCCGTCTACGTGGATGCCCTCCACGCGTGCGCCGTCCACGCGGACCTTCGTCGCGCCGCGGTAGGGAACGGCTACCCGTAGTAGAACCACTCCACGACGAAGAAGTGGAGCATCGCGAACTCGTCCTTCGAGCAGTCCGCGCCGGGCATGAGGACGTAGGTGAGCTGGTCGTCCACGCCGACGACCCCATCCTCGTCGAAGGTGTCGACGAGGTCGTCGTACTTGTCGCGGATGTAGGAGATCGACCAGTGCGGCACACCGGCCGTGGTCACCATGGGGGAGGTGCGGTCTTCGAAGAAGGCTCGCTCGTCCCAGTCGCCCCGGCTCGCCGTGACCTGGAACTTCAGGTCGTGATGGTACCCGTGACCGTCCGAGGTCAGGAGCGTGCTGAAACCGTTGAAGCGGTCGCGCATGACGACCTGACACTCGGGTTCGTGGTGCCGATGATGCTTGCCATGCTTGCCCTTGCCCCCCTTGCCGTCCTCGCTGCGGTACCCACCGGCCCCGCCGTGGCCGCCGGCCCCGCCGTCGCCGCCGGCCCCGCCGTCGCCTCCAGCGTCGTACGGCGAGCCTGCGCGCGCAGCGCCGATTCCTCCCATCGTCGCGAGCCCCACCACGGCTGCCAGGATGCGAAGCTTGTCCATTCCCACCTCCCTGTCCCAGAGGTGTGCACCGGGGAGCCTGCCTGCGAGTCCCCGACCCACCCCGCGGGACCGGCCGTCGTCGCTCGGGTTAGTTTCGGGCGCCATGAACACCCTGGAACTCGTCGCCCTCTCCGGCGCCCTCGCCATGGACGCCACCGCCGTCGCCGCGGCACGCGGCCTCGCGGCCCCCCACGTGCGCTGGACCGACGCGGCGCGCGTGGGTCTGCTCTTCGGGGGCTTCCAGGCCCTGATGCCGGCCATCGGCTGGGTCGGTGGTGCGGCGATCGGCGCGTGGGCGGCCGCCTGGAGCGGCTGGATCGCGGCGGTGCTCCTCGCGGGTCTCGGCGGGATGATGCTGAAGGAGGCCCTCGGCGGGGACGACGACGACGACGACGCGGACCCCGAACACGGACACTTCGCGTGGCGCGACCTCCTCCCGCTGGCCGTGGCCACGAGCATCGACGCGCTGGCGGCGGGGGTGAGCCTCCCGCTCCTCGGCGCGGACATGCTCGTGTCGCTCGTCGCGATCGGGACGATCACCGCGGCGCTGAGTGGCGTCGCCGTGCTCGTGGGCGAGCGCCTCGGCGAGGCCGCGGGGGGACGCCTCGGCGTGCTCGGCGGGGTCGTCCTGATCGGAATGGCCGCGCGCTTCGCGTGGCTGCAGGTCGGCGCGTAGCTACCGCTGCGGGGCCCGGCGATTTCGACCGTCGTCCCCGCGGACCTTGCGTCCGGGGCCCCACCCGATAGACGCGCGGACCTTTCTCGTGGGGGCGTCCGATGAACCTGCTCCTCGCCTTCTCCGGCGGGCTCGACACTTCCTACCTGCTCCGCCGCTTCGTGGCGGAGGGGCACCGCGTCACGGCCGTCACGGTGGACACCGGCGGCCTGACCGACACGGAGCGCGCCGCCATCGCGAAGCGCGCCGCGGATCTCGGCGCGGCCGAGTTCCGCCTCGTGGACGCGCGCGAGCGCGTGTACCGCCAGCACGTCGCGTGGCTCATCAAGGCGAACGTGCGGCGCGGCGGGGTCTACCCCCTCTGCGTGGGCGCCGAGCGCGTCGTGCAGGCCCAGGTCGTGGCCGAAGTCGCGAAGGAGATGGGCGCGGACGCGGTCTGCCACGGCTCCACCGGCGCCGGCAACGACCAGATCCGCTTCGACGTGGCCATCCGCACGCTCCTCCCGGGCGCGCGCATCCTCACCCCGATCCGCGACGAGCGGATCACCCGCGTCCAGTCGGCCGACTTCCTCACCCAGCAGGGCTTCCCGGTGTCGGCCGAGAAGCGCGACTACTCGGTGAACCAGGGCCTCTGGGGCGTGACCATCGGTGGCCGCGAGACCCACGACGCCTGGCAGCACCTCCCCGAGCACGCCTGGGTCACGACGAAGAACCCGAGCGAGGCCCCCGCCGGCGGCACCGACATCATCGTGCGCTTCGAGAAGGGCGAGCTCGAGGGCGGGCTCGCCACCGTCGAGGCCATGAACGACCTCGGGGCGGCGCACGGCGTCGGGCGCGGCACCCACCTCGGGGACACCATCCTCGGCATCAAGGGCCGCGTGGCCTTCGAGGCCCCCGCCGCCGCCATCCTGATCGACGCGCACCGCGAGCTCGAGAAGCTCGTCCTCACGCGGCTCCAGCTGTGGCAGAAGGAGCAGCTCGGGACGATGTACGGCATGCTCC
>JACCEC013062608.1_pt1 | contig 21249 bp, 14 predicted proteins | sample 7450121 | NCBI WGS metagenome assembly JACCEC01 (sample SAMN15323455, study PRJNA562643) | freshwater metagenome | isolation source: river surface water | place: USA:Blue River Watershed | collected 2017-08-18 | reverse complement strand
CTTGAGTTCGTTGCGCTTGAAGTGGAATGACGCGGAAGCGAAGTCGTGCTCGAAGCGCGACGGTCCGAGCAGGCGCCAGGGCTTGCGGTCGGCCTCCAGAACCTCGAACCCGAACGTGTTCACGAGCTTGATCGGATGGCACCAGATCCCGCCTTGATCCCCGTCGAGCCGGCCGACCCGCGGAAAACTCCCGTCCATCGAGCCGAACTCATACAGCTTCGGTCCCGCGACCAGGAACTCGGTCTCATCCTTCAGCGGCTTGGAGCGGCGGATCTTTCCGAACGCGAGCGCCTGCGTGGCCACCGTCCGGGGGATTGCCGTGACGGCGTCGAGTTTTCGGCCGGCCGCATGGACGTCGATCTCGGAGAGGAATCCGCTCCGACTCCACTCGGGCTTGTTCGCCGGCAAATCGAAGAGCAGGTAGCGATACCGACCGATCACGCCGTCTCGGGCATTGATGCTCGAACCGTGCTTGCCGCCTTCTCCCAACGCGAACGTCTCGACCTTGGCAACCTCCCGCCAACTCTTGGAGAGATCGGCGGCCTCAGGCGTCGGAGCCGATTCGGCATCGGACGCCCACAGCGTGTAGCGTTGCGGCGACAGCGCACCCGAGTGCCAGGAATAGGCGTTGATCCTGGCGATGCTGATGCTGCGACCGAGGTCCACCAGCACCCGGGAATTCCCCTTCGTGTCGAACCACGAGCTGTTGGCCGGATCATCTCCGTTCGCCGCATATTTCCCGTCGTTCAGTCGGGGCAGGTTGAAACCACTGGCTCCGGCATCAGCGTGGGGTTTGCCATAGCCCGGGACGTAGCGGAACACGGCGTTCGCGTTCTGGCTTTGGTCCGCATCATCCTCGGAGGATGGCGCACCCATCGCCAAGTCCGACCAGGCCTGGGTGGTCCGATCGACGCTGACGACGATGTTGGTGGATTGCGCGCCGAGCCGGACCTGGCCCGCGCAGATGACCAACGCACTCAAAGCCAGACCCATCCATCGAATCATGGGCCAAGCCTCTCTGTGCGCGACGTTCGACCCATTGCAGCAGGCAAATTGGAGCATGCGGAAGTCGGGGATTCGGTGGGCAGCCCGGTCAACGACTCTTGGACAGATGGGAGTCGAAGAAACGCCAGAGAGTTGTCGCCGTGGTTTCCGGACCGTCGCCCAGAGTTCGCGGCCAGTGATGGCCTCCGGTTTTCACGACATACAGTCGCGCCTCCGTCGGATCCGTCGCCGTGAACCAACGCCGCAACTGGATCGTCTGGGAGAGGTCGCTGCGTGCGCTGCGTTCGAGCGAGAGTCCCTTCACCCACCGGTCCATCACCGCTTCGGTGCCGAGATAGGCACCCCAGCCATCGATATTCTTCATGTCGCCATCCCAGAGTGTCGTCTTGTCGTCCCGGGTGTTCACAGCCAGCACGGATATTCGTGCTGCCGGTCGAAAACCCTTGGCCCAGGAATGCATCATCGTTCCGCCGACCGGGGCGATCGCGGCGACAAAGGGTTCTCGCTGGGTGCCGAGGAGGAAGCTCATGTCGCCGCCGTTGGAGAACCCCGTGGCGAACACGGCCCGCGAATCCAAGCCGAGATCGTGCGTCAGACGCTCGGCGAGGCAGCGGGCGAACCGGACGTCATCGACCGCTTGGTCCCGATGAAACTCGTAGCCGACATTGAAGAACGACTTCCCCTTGGAATCACGGGTGCCCTGCGGATAAACCGCGACGAACCCGTGCTGCTCGCTCACCTTCCCAAAATCGGTCAGGTCGCGGACGTCCTTCGCCGAACTGGTGAATCCATGGAAGACCATGACCAGCGCCGCTCTGGGTCTCAGCTTTGACGGCACGTCGAGAATGAAGGTGCGAACCCGCCCGTCGAAGGTCAGATGATGGGTCCCGCTCTTCCAAACTTGCAGCTGGACCGAGGACGATTCGATGTCGGCCGCTTGAGAGTGAATGCAACACAGCCAGATGGCGAACAGGAGGAGCATCCCTGGTGAAATGTCCCCTGATGTCATCGAGCCTTGGTTGTTTCGTAAATGGACTTCATTTTCCAGGTCGTCACCCGCTTGACCACCAGATCGTCGCCCTTTGAGAACAGGCTGACATTGAGGTGCTTAGGCTTGTATTCGTGCCAGGCCACGGCGGCCTGACGATCATTGGCAAAGACCTCGATCATGCTTTTGTCGATAAAGATTCTCAGGGTCAGGTCTTCACCTTCTTTGAGTTCAAACGGAGGGTTGATATAGCCAACCGTCAACGTCTTGCTTCCCGCTCCGGATGCGATGGCAAAACCGTTCCCGCCCTTCTCATCGCACAGCAGATTGATTCCGAACTCCTTGGCCTTGGGTGCCGCGATGACCACTTCGAGTTCCATCGTGTCGCCTTTGATGCCGTCAAGCAGACGGAGGGATTCGCTTTTTACGGTGATGTTCTTCTCGCGTTTGCGGTTCGAACGAAGGCTCTCCAGTTCACGCAACGGCTGCATGCGCAGTACGCCGTCTTGGGGCAGGCTGAGTTCCCGCGGAAGCGATTGAATGCCCTGCTGGAAATTCGCAGGGATCAAAAGCTTGTCGAAGTTCCTCGCCCGGCCGGTCTTCTGCATGTTGTTCACCCAAGGTGTGCACCAGGCCCACACGACCCGGCGGCCGTCTTTCGTCAGCAGCGATTCCGGAGCGAAGAAGTCCCACCTGGCCCAATTCAGCATTCCGTGGTGATCCGGAAGAAACTTCTCGTCCTTGAAATCGCCCAGGTAGTAGCGGGCCCCGAGGCCGTGGCTGATGCAGAGCAGCATCCACTTGTCGCCAATCTTGAACATGTTGGCGCATGAGGTGTCTTCGCCCTTATCGACGCCTAGATGCGCAGGGAAGTCCCCGTGAAAGAGTTCCCCCAGATACTGCCACTGCTTGAGATCCTGGGACTTCATCAGCGCGGGATTGTTTCCCCCACTGAGGGCATAGTAGGTGTCACCGTTCCGCCAGCAGTCAGGGTCCCAATGACGCATCGACGGTTCCTTCCCGTCGGCATCCAGAGGGTTGATCGCCATCGGTTTGGTCCACTTCTCCAACTGGTCGTCCAAGGCAAAGGCCAGTTGGTTCCTGCCTGAACCCTGACCATGGTAAATCATGGCTGGGCGGCCTTCCTTGGTGAAAAACCCGGTGCCGCTGAACATGCCATGACCAGTCGTTTTTGAGGTGAGCGTGGTCGGATGCCACTTCCAATGCACCATATCGGTGCTTGAGACATGGGCAAAAGCGCATCCCTCCTTGTGGTTATAGATGTAGTGCAGGTGATACCGGCCCTTGTAATAAAAGGCGGGATTGGGATCGGCCGGGATCGCGCCGCTGGGTCCGGGATGGGCAAGGTGATAGGTCAGCCAGGTTTTTGGCGGGTTCGACGGCATAGCCGGCGTTTCGAACGGGGGAATCTTGTGTGAGGCGGCGATCAGAACCGCCGCGTCGGTTTGGAGCAACAACCGGCCGCCCTGGATCTTGGCCCCACCCGCCAGATTGTTGACGGGAAAGCGCCCCATGAGATCGGTCTCCTTGCCTTTCTCGAAAGTCCACCACGCGTAGGGCCTTACCGCCGACTCCTTGTCGGGCTCCAGCCTCTGGATCTCCTCCACTGTCAGGGCCCGGTCATAAATCCTGGCATCCTCGATTTGCCCCTGCAGATTCTGCCCCGTGGTTGCCCCCACATGCCGAAGGCCGAACACGGCCATGTTGTCCTTCGCGCTCAAAAGATCGATGTTGTTGGCTTCATAGGTGGCACTGGGCTCTCCGTTGCGATAGAGGGATATCTGGTTGCCCTTATAGACAATCGCCAACTGGATCAACGTCGCGGCATCAGCCGTTTCGGTCGCATTGGCTTGCTGGTTGCCTTGGGTTCGGGTGAAGCCATCGCTGCCGGCCATCCACTTGCTGGCCACCTTTTCGCCAAGAACGATCCCATCAAAGTGATCGCCCCGCTGGAGCGTCAGCGCGCTGCCACCTCTTTGTGTCAAATTGGCGGGCGCCACCCAGACCACGAGAGTCTTGTCCAGTTGGGCCGCGGAGGCGAACGCTGGCGCGGTCACGGTCCCAAACAACCACAGGATCGATAGAAATCTGATGTGAATGGACGTCATGCTCGTTGAGCGATTCGGAGACTGCTTCATCTTTTGATAATTGATCACGGGTGCTTGGACGCGGATGTGTGAGCCGCCTGCTTCGTCAACCACGCCGACTCCAGTTCGTAGGCCTCCAGTTTGGTGAACTTCACTGCGCCGCCCGTCACGGTGGCGCCGATCGTTAGATCAGCGGCATTCGGCTGGAAAGGCATAGGCACGTAGCATAGGCCGTCGCTGGCAAACATTTCGAGGCCGGTGCGGTCGCAATAGATCGTCAGCCGCTGCTTGCCGTTCCTCAAAGGCGCGGGGGCGCGATGGCCGTTGACGGTGAGTTCCTGCTTCGTTGCGTCGTAAGCGATCGTGCAGCCGCGGACGTTGAAGGTGACCTCGCTACCGTCGGTGGGCGTGAACTCCGCGCGGAGTTCCACGAGTTCCGCGTTCACTTTGGCGAGCGGATTCGGGCTCGTGGGCGTCAGGGTGCCGGCTTTCACGCGATGCGTCTTCGTGCGGAGCTTCGCGAGTTCCTTCACGGGCGTGAAGGTCAGGCGCGGGCCGGCGGGGGTGGAGATGAGTTGGAGTTCCAGCGGCACAGTCATGGATTGGTTGAACGGCATGCCTTTCGTCTCGGTCTGGAACCAGCCGATTTGGATGCGGCGTCCGTCCTTCTTCGGGATGTCGCTGAAGGTTTGCGGCGCGTAGAAACCGCGGCCGCGATGTCCGGGTAGCTTGGACTGTTCGGGCGTGAACTTCGTGCCGTCGAACGTGCCGATGGCGTATTCGCTGTTCGCGCCGAGCAGCACCCACTTCTTGTTCGACGACTCACCGTCCACTGGCAGCTCGAAGAAGTCCGGACACTCGAAGAGGAAGTTACTTCCCGGGATGCCGTCGGTGATGCTCGCCAGCGTCCAGTCTCGGAGGTTCGGCGACGTGAAGAAATGGATGGTGTGTTTCTTCTGCCACTCGACGTAGAGCACCTGCACCCATTTCTTCGTCGGCTCGTGCCACATGACTTTGGGATCGCGATTGCCGCCGGTGATTTGTTTCAGGACAGGATTGCCGCTGTATTTGGTGAAGTTCCGTCCGTCCGTGCTATGGGCGATGGCTTGCACGGTGGGATTTCCGGCGGCGGTGTAGATCAGCACGAGCGGCGGTTTGCCGGCCTTGCCGAAGCCGCTGGTGTTCTTCCAATCGACGACGGCGCTGCCGCTGAACATCGGGCCCATGTCGTCCGGCGCGAGTTTGTCACCGAGCTCCTCCCAGTGAATCATGTCGCGGCTGATGGCGTGGCCCCAGTGCATGTTGCCCCAACCCCAGCCGTAGGGATTGTGCTGGAAGAACAGGTGATACTCGCCGTTGAAGTAAACCATCCCGTTCGGGTCATTGTTCCAACCCCGCTTCGGTGAGAAGTGAAACTGCCCGCGCAGCGGCTCGCGGTAGAGATTCTCCGCGCCCTTGATATCGTCGGCCGGCTCGATGGCACTCAATGCCGTGGAATCTTCCGGTAATAGATCGACTTGAATCGTGACCGTCCTGCCGCGCCACGCACTGACGTCCATCGGCACCCACCAATCCGGTTCGCCATTCGCCAAGCCGATGTCATTGCGCACCTCCACTCGGCCGTCGACGAACGTCGTGACCTTGCGCGTGGGACCGTTCTTGATCGGGAAATTCAGGTAACGCTTCTCGACCTTGAAATCGCGTTTGGCGTTCCTGACCAGGCCGGGTGGCTTGCGATCCGTCTGCACGATGTGGTCCACACTGATGTGGCCCCAGCCGCCCTTCGCGTCGTCAATGATGCGGAGGGTCGCGATTCTCCCCGAAAACTCCGACACGTCCCAAGACTCGGCCGCCAGCGTCTCGCTGCCGCCCTGGCTGTCATTTGGCCCCGTCGCGCTGCGGACGACGTTACCATCCACGAGCAACTGCAGCGCGAGCCTCTCGCTCTTCCCTCCGCCGATGAGGAACGCAACGAACTTCCGCTCAATCCGAAACTCGGGAGATGCTATGGAGCCAGTCGAGGCGTCACCTTTGAAAAACGAATTCACCAGCCCTTTACCGTTGAATCCCTCTACATGCATTTGCCCGGGCATCGTCCCGCGCGACGGTCCACGACCGAACGCTTCGCCGGTCGTCTTCCACGAGCCGTAGTCAGGTCCTTCGAAGTCGGCAATGACGAGGTCGTCCGCGGCGAGTGCGTTGAACGCAGTGGCTGCAAGGATCAAAAGGGGGAGAAGTGCTATCATGGATTTGGGAAGTGACGCCGAGGAACACAATCGCGGTGAAGGAAGCGCCAGCGCCGAGGTGAGTGGGTTCAAAGGGTAATCAACAGTTGGATGCTCAGGCGACGGTCATTCTGGCCGCAGAGATCCGAGTTCCGCGGAGGTGCGCAATAAAGGAGTGCAGGCGACCATGTTTATGGTGTTAAAATCCAAAACTCGCACAGGGAGATTGGATCGGGAATACACATCAAAATGGGTATCCCCGTGACCTCCGCCGCCTACTTGCGGATGTATTTCGCCACCGCTTCGCCGCGCGAGTGGACGTGGAGCTTCGCGTAGATATGCTTCGCGTTCATGCGAATGGTCTCGATGCTCAAGTGCAGCGTTTCGGCGATCTCCTTGTAGGCCAGTCCCTGGGCCAGATATTCCAGAACTTCCCTTTCCCGCTTCGACAGGCGTTCCATTTCCTTCTCCTGCTCGCCCAGCCGGTTGAAGTGCTGCACGACCTTGCGCGCGATATGGCCGCTCAATGGCGATCCTCCCTGGTGGACCTGACGGATGGCATCGAACAACTCGGCACGCGACATACGCTTGAGCAGATAACCACTCGCTCCGGCAAGCAGCGCGTCGAAGATCTGCTGGCTGTCCTCGTAAACCGTCACCATCAATACCTGCACCCCAGGCAGCAGGGCCTTGAGCTGGCGCACGCACTCGGTGCCCTTCATGCCGGGCAGGCCGATGTCCATCAACACCACGTCCGGTTGCGTCGCGGGCAACTTCTCCAATGCCTCCTCCGCCGAGCGACAAGAGCAGACAAGGGAGAAGTCCGGCATGCCGACGATATCTTCCGAAACGCGCTGACGGATGAACGCGTCGTCCTCCACCACCGCCACGCGAATGACCCTTTCGTCCACCGGTTGGCTGTCGGGTTTCACTGCTTCGGATGTGTCTTGGCCAGGCATCAAGGTTTCGGGTTTCACCGTTCTCACGACGTCGCAGGATCCCATCCCATTGTCATCGTCAGATCGTCACCGTTTGTTTTCGCGCAGCTTGGCTTGGAACCGAACGGTCGTTCCGTTGCCCGACCCGCTCTCCACTTCCACTCGGCCACCGATGGATTCGAGTCGCTGCTGCATGTTGCGTAATCCGATCCCGCCGGGGCGTTGGGATGCCGGATCAAAACCTTGCCCGTCGTCCTGAACGACAATGCTCAGCACCGTGCCTTCCAGCCTGAGCGTGACCTTCACGCTCAATGCCTGAGCGTGCTTCACCACATTGTTCAACGCCTCCTTCACCGCAAGGAAGACGTTGTGACGCAACTCGGTCGTCAATCGCAGAGGTGGGAGGTTGGCAGGAATATCGAGGCGACAGCGGACGGATGCGTGGCGAAAGAACTCTTGAGCGAAGTGGCAGATGTAGTTCGCCAAATCTTCGAGCGTGTCGTTGCGTGGATTCACAGCCCAGACGATCTCGTCCATCGTCCGCACCATCTCGTGGGTCATCGCCGAGATCTGGGCGATCTCTGATTTCGCGGGATGGGCTCCGGATGTCTGACGTTCCACAAACTCGCTCAGCAGCCCGATGCGTGTGAGCCGGGTCCCGAGTTCATCGTGCATATCCGTGGCAATGCGGGTGCGCAGGCGTTCCAGTTCGAGCAGGCGAACAAGCCGATAGCGATACGCCAGCAGCGCGAAACCCGTGACCACGGCGACCATGGCGCCGATCGACCAGCGACCCAGACTGGCGAGCGTGTCCTGCGTCTGACGTGCGAATTCATCATCCAACTGTTTCAGCCGTGTTTCGAGTTCCCCTCGCCGGCCCACATTGCGCAGCCAGGCACCCAAGGGAGCGAGGCGTTTCTGACTGCTGAATCCATCGACCAGAGCCCGCTTGGACCAGTAGCCATGTTCCACAGAATCCAGAGCCTGCACTTTCGCCCCGAGCGCGGCATTCTTCCCTCCTGCGAAGACCTCCAGTTCCGCCAATGCAAACACGTAGTCGTTCCCACGCAACCAGAGCTTCGTCGCGGTAACGCGAACGAACCGCGCCGTCACGCCGCCGCACGGTACGGTGACCGCATTCTCGCCGGGGTTGCGGAAGTCGTTTGTCTCCTCCGAACGCAACAGCAGGGGGAGGTCAAAGTTTGGCTCATCGCAGGCCTCGACTCTGAAACGCAATGGAAAGCCAAACCCGGTGACCAGTGACCAGTCGCGTGGGCGCGATGGAATGAGGCGCACCTCGTCCAGAGGGAGGCTGCGCCCCAGATCAACCTGCACCCATTTTATCGCGTCAACCCGCGGCTCGTGCTCCAAGCTGTGGTAGCCATTCGACGGGCTGGGTACGTCAGTCAGTGGGAGTCCAAGAGCACTTTGGCCATCGACCAAATACGATGACGACCATTGCGGCAAACTCTCCCCAGAATCCGAGACGCGAACCGGTCGGCCGATGGCAAGGTTCCGATCTCCGGACATCACCATGAGTTCGCCCAGCGCCAGAAGAGCGGTATCGCCGCGTTGCCAGCGCTTGGTGGCCGTCACCCGAACGAAGCGGGCTCGCTCGTTGGCAACCTGGATCACGACAGGCTGAACACCGGGGTTCGGAAAATCCTCCCGTGTAAAGTCGGCGACAAGTTGAGGCAAGGTGAAGGCGGCATCATTGGCCAGTTCCACCCTGAATCTCGGAGGAAAGCCATAGCCCTGTCCGGGATATTCCCCCACGGCGGCGTACGCAGGCACCAATGCAATCGTATCTATCGAATGTTCAGCACCCAAATCCACCTGCAACCAGCTCGTGGAGGCGGCAGAAGCAACGATGGATGAGTGGAATCCGGCAGCTTCCCTCGTTGGCACGCTATTCAGCAGTGGAGCGGCGGCGAGTTCCTTTCCCAATTCCTCTCGTTCCGCAGTCAGCGCACGCAGGCGAGGGCTGAACGCCACTGCCAGGCTGACGAGTGGAGTGGGCGCGGCGGGGGAATCGTCGAATGCGGGCGGTGCGGGAAAGCCGTTCTTGTCCGGCGCCGCCTGAAGAGCCGTCAGCGCGGCACATGCGATCAGAGCCGGAATGATTCCTCGGAGGCCGCGGTCCACCAAGTTGGCAAACTGCCTGCTTCTCAGCCGACGGGCCAGCTTGCCCGTCCATCGGATCGGTGTCTTGCCAATCAAGCCAGCAATCCTTGGATTACTTCTCCGTGGACATCGGTCAAACGTCGATCAACACCGTTGCTGCGGAAGGTGAGCCTGGTGTGATCGATGCCCAGCAGATGCAGGACGGTCGCGTGGATGTCGTAGACCGTGGTCGGGTGACTGCGGTCGAGCGGCTTGTAGCCCCACTGGTCGCTTTCACCGGCGACCGCTCCGCCCTTGATGCCGCCACCGCACAGCCAATTCGTGAAGCAATACGGATTGTGGTCGCGTCCCTTGCCGCCCTGTGACGAAGGCATGCGTCCGAACTCCGTCGTCCAGAGAATGATCGTGTCGTCGAGGAGTCCGCGTTGTTTCAGATCTTGGATCAACGCCGCCGCGCCGCGCGCAAAGCCCATCGAGAGGGGCCCGTGATCACGGCGGATGTCCTCGTGGGAATCCCAGTTGCGCCGCGGGAAGCCGTTGTCATTGCCGCTCCAGATCTGGACGAAGCGCACGCCGCGTTCGATCAATCGACGCGCGACGAGGCATTTGCGCCCGAAGTAATCCATCTCCTCCTCGGCGTTGATGTCCTTGGGCCAGGTCGGCGGATTCCTTTTGATGCCGTAAAGGTCGAGCAGATAGTCCGGCTCCTTGGAGAGGTCCATCGCCTCGGGCGCGGCAAGTTGCATGCGCGCGGCGAGTTCGTAGCTGCGAATGCGGGCGTCGAGCCGATCGTCGCCCTCACGCGTGGCGGCGTGCTCGCGGTTGATCCGGGCCATGACTTGATGCGCCGCCGCTTCGCTCTTGGACGACACGTAGCCACCGGATTTGCCGGGGAACAGGTCGGTGATGGGATTCTCCTGTCCGGGATAAATGATCGTTCCCGCATGCTGGCCGGGCAGGAATGCCGAGTCCCAATTCTTCGGTCCATTCGAGGCGAAGCCACGATGATCCGGGAGCACCACGAACGTCGGTAGATTCTCATTCATGCTGCCGAGCCCATAGCTGACCCACGAACCCATGCCGGGAAAACCAGGCAGTTGAAATCCAGTCGCCTGCAGGTACGTGGCCTGACTGTGAACGCCCGTCTTTCCCACCAGGTTGTGAACGAACGCCATGTCGTCCACGACCTTCCCGAGTTCGGACACCGTCTCGCCCAGCATCTTGCCGGATTGGCCATACGGATTGAAGGCCCAGACCGGTTTCATCCACGGCCCCAACCCGTCCTGAAACGCCTCCACGTGCTCGCCGAAGTCGCTCTTCTGCCCGTCGCGCTTGATCAACTCCGGCTTGTAATCGAACAGGTCGAGGTGGCTGGCCGCACCGCCCATGAACATCTGGATGACACGTTTTGCCCGAGGCTTGAGGTGGGGCTGACCCGGGTGGAATCGAGTCTCCGCAGCCCGTGCTACGGCGCTCAGCAGGCCTTCGCCACCGAGCAGGCTCGCAAGAGCGATACCGCCCAACCCACCTCCGGAACGCCAGAGAAACTCCCGTCGATTCTGCGCCATCGGCGACGATGCGATGCGATGAAAAGGCGATTCGTTTTTCATACTCAGTCCACGAATGAAAACTCGTTCAGGTTGAACAACACGCGGCACAGGTTTGCGAGCCCGTGCTCCCTCCCGTATTGGGTCAACTCTTTCGCGTCCTTCGCAGAGGGTGCACGTCCGAGGGCTTCATAGTAGGCCGCACCAACTTTGACGGCCAAATCGCCTTCCAGCTTCTCGATGTTAGCCGCGAAGTGCCTCGACATGGTCAGCATCAGCGAGTTGTTCATCATGGTCAGGGCCTGGAGTGGCGAGAGGCTTTCGTTGCGGCGGCCGACCTGCATCGACGGGTCGGCACAGTCCAACGTCGTCATGAACGGCTGCTGCTGCGAACGCACGATGAAACGGTAGATCGAACGGCGATGGGACCTCGCATCTTCCGGATCATGCAAATGATATTCGTAGTGCGGCGAATGCTCGGGCTTGTCGATCACGAAGTCCTTGAAGCTCGGACCGCCCATCTTCGAGTCGAGTTTACCGGAAACGAGCAACACGGCATCGCGCACCGCTTCGGCTTCAAGCTTCCGCCGATTCGCTCGCCAGAGATAGCGGTTGTCGGAATCGATCTGCGCCGCCGAGTCCCGACCCTTGACTTCCGACACCTGCCTGTAGGTCGCGCTAGTCACGATGAGCTGGTGCAGATTCTTGAATGACTGGCCACCATCGCGAAAGTCAGCCGCCAACCAGTCGAGCAGTTCGGGATGCGTCGGCAGCCCGCCCATTCGCCCGAAATCATTCGGTGTTTCCACGAGCCCGCGACCGAAATGATATTGCCAGACACGATTGACGACGGACCGCCAGGTGAGGGGATTGTCGATCCGCGTCAGCCACTGCGCGAGCGCGGCGCGGCGTTCGCCTTCTGCGTGATTCGGCAGGAGCTCAAACCGCGACGGCAGTCCCGGTAGGCACTGCAAGGTGCCCGGCCCGACTTCCTTCCCCGGCTTCAAGATGCTGCCACGGTTCAATACGTGAATGGGCCGCGGTTTGCCACCCTTGCCTCCCGTTCCCATGAATGCGCCGGAACCGCTGTGAACCGCACCCACATACGCGGAGCTCTGCGCCGGGAGCCTGCCCAACTCGGTTTTGACGATGGCCAAGGCGCTCTCCATTGCGGCCAGCGCGCTCTTGTCGTCGTCAGGAGTCGCCAGCGCTATGAGAGCGTCGCGATCCTTGCGGAGAGCGATCAGGTCACGGCTGTCCGTCAGGTTCCCGCCCGGCTGCCAGCCGTCGGTCAGGTTCAACTTCTGCCAGCGCACCGGCGCCTCGATGGAATCGCGGGCGGTGACGATGGCTCCGAGCGCCGCGTTGTTTCCGTCAGCCGTCAGCGCGTTCAACTCGGCCAGCGCGAAGATGTAGTCGTTTTGTCGCAGCGCGAGCTTCGTTGCCGTGACCCGGACAAATCGCGCACTGCGGCCACCGGCATCAAGGCTCAACGCCTTCAGCTTGGGATTCTTGAAGTCTTCCTTCGTGTAATCCCCGATCATCGTCACCCCGTCCTTGAACGCAGCGTCATCCGAAACCTCAACCGTGAATCGCACGGGAAAACCGAACCCCTCGCCGATGCCGTTGAACTCATCCTTGCACGGATGCAATACGACACTACCCAGTGCGACGCCGCGTCCAAGGTCCACCTGCACCCACTTCACGGTGTCCTGGTTCTTCTCAATACCGCTGTGGTAACCCAGCGCTTCGCCCTTCTTGGCGGCCTTCGTCAGCGCGGCGATTTTCTGGTCGAGGTCAACGAGCGGTTGGCCGACGCGGGCAAAAACCTTGCCGTCCAACTCCTTCTTCCGTGTCGCGAGCATCGTCTGCCGCTCAGTTAGCTCCTTGCGCTTCTGCGCCACGGCCGGATCGACATCATAATTTTTATCCGCACGATCCACGGCGGCGAAGACCGCCTGCAAGCGGTAGTAATCCTCCTGCGCGATGGGATCGAACTTGTGATTGTGACACTGCGCGCACTGTACGGTCAGGCTGTTGAAGGTCTGCATGGTGTTGGCCACCATGTCGTCCCGGTCCAGATGGCGCGCGACCATGCCGTCCATCTTGGACTCCGGCACCTCCGCGTGGCCGATGAGATCCCACGGCCCGGCCGAGATGAAGCCTAGCGCCTCGAAACCATCACGTGTTCCGGGGAACAACACATCGCCTGCGAGCTGCTCCTGCACGAAACGGGCGTAGGTCTTGTCCTCGTTGAAGCTGCGGATGACATAGTCGCGATACGGCCAGGCGTTTGGACGCGGCTGATCCTTGTCGTAGCCATGCGTCTCGCCATAGTGCACCACATCCAACCAATGCCGGGCCCAGCGTTCCCCGTAGTGCGGCGACGCGAGCAATCGTTCCACCAGTTTCTCGTAGGCATTCGCGTCCTTGTCTGCCGCGAATGCCTCAATCTCCTCCGGCTTTGGCGGCAAGCCGATGAGATCGAAATAGAGCCTGCGAATCAGCGTCCGCCGATCGGCTTGAGGCGATGGGCGAAGTCCCTTTTCGGAGAGTTTCGCAAGCACGAAGGCATCGATCGGATTAGCGACTTCAGCTTCACGATTCTCGGGGCGTGGCAACACTGGCTTGTTCAACGGCTTCAGCGACCACCAGTCGTTCTTCTCCACCTGCTTGCGAACTTCGCCCGCGCTTTCCTCGCGATCCCACTTCGCGCCTTGATCAATCCACGCCCGTAACAGGCCAACCTGAGCCATCGTCAACGGCCCGCCTTTGCCTTTCGGCGGCATCTCCATGTCCGGCACCAAGCCAGCCACGAAATGCACGAGAGGACTCAATGCACTCTCGCCGGGGATGATGTCCACGCCGTGATCGCCGCCAGCCAACGCATGCGCGCGAGTGTCCAAACGAAACCCGTTCTTCGCCTTTTCGGGCCCATGACACTTCACGCAGTGTGCATCGAGGAACGGTTTGATTTCGCGCGCGAAATCAATGGATCCTGTCGTTGGTGCAGGGAGCCTATTTGGATCAAAAGCCGGTGCCGCGTTCACCAGCAATGGAGGCACCACGCTCGCGAGAAAAACCACCCCGGGAACGACGGCACCTAAAAACCTCCATCCATCTCGGATGGAGGCAAGAATCACATCAATGATTGGGTGTTTCATTTCAGCGTGAACCCTGGCTCAAGATGGTTTTCCACGGGAACCAGATGTCTACCTTACGCTGAAACGTGGTTCGAGTGGCTACCCATGTTCATGGGTAGCAGTCGCTTGGCAGGCATCGGATCATGCTGTCTCGGTCCGTTCGGCGAGCAGAATCGGGGATCGTCCGGACCGGATGCAGCCAACAGGTCCTCGAAGATTTGGTCGTTGCGGACCACGTCGCGGGCCAGGGCCTCATACACTTCGTGCATTTCGGGTTTCTCCACCCGGGGCGACATTCGAAAACGGGTCGGTCGCAGCAGGACACGGTCGAGGAATGGTCGTGCCATGGCCTATTCTTTGGCATTCACGCGGTGCCGGATCGCTGCGGCCGTTCTTCCTCCTCAAACCGTCGACTCTATCAAAATCGGCGCCCCGTGCAGGGCTGGCCCTCAAGATTGGAGGAAGCCGAAGTGGCCTATTGGACTCCAAGGGGGCGGTGAAGTTTAGGTTCGTAACGGTTTTACTCGTCCGATAGCTCGATGGAATCATTTTGGAGCATGGGTAATCCTTTCCAACGTTGACAATGCCCTCCTCTTCCCTTGCGGCAGTCCCCTCCCGGCCGGCCGGTTACCTCCTGCTCCAGCAGCGTCATGGCCTCACCTGCCTGGCCCACCACGTCGAATCGTTCGTCAGCCATGGTACGCGCCGAACGCATTCTACGCCGGAGAAGACGCAGGAAACCTATCCACGCAACTACTGGCCGGGCGAAAGTGACTTTGAACACCTGGAATTCGCCCTCAAGCGCGAGGGACTGCATCTCCAGTTGCTGCGGGCTTTGCTGCCGCGGCTGACCGTCGACACAGTCACCGCCTATGTCCGATCCAAGCCCACGAGCACCTACGCCCGACGCATCTGGTATCTGTTCGAGGAATTCTCCGGCCAGCGCCTGAGTCTTGGGGATGTCACCCAGGGCAACTACGTGGACCTCTTGGATTCTCAGGATTACCAAACCGGTCCGGCGGTGCGGAGCCCCCGCCACCGCGTCAACGTCAACCTCCTCGGCAGCCTCGCCTTCAGCCCCATGGTGCGGCGCTCCAAGAAGCTCAAGGCCGGCGAGGCACAGCGACTGGAAGAGCGTTGCCGAAAGGTCATCGCCAGCATCCCCCCGGAACTCTATGCACGAGCACTCCGGTATCTTTACACTCAGGAAACCAAATCCTCCTACGCCATCGAGCGGGAGGCTCCGGACCAGAAACGCGCCCAGAAATTCGCGGATGCCCTGCGCGAGGCCGCCCAACGCGACTACCTGCTCAAGGAACCGCTCGTCACTCTCCAGCAAGCCATCGTCGATCCGCGGTTCGCCAACCAGGGATGGCGCGACAGCATCGGCGAGCAGAATTTCGTCAGCCGCAGCGTGGGCATGAATGAGGAGGAGATGCACTTCATCGCACCCCGGCCGCAGGATCTGGCCGAGCTGATGGACGCCTATCTGGACGCCTCCCGGCGCATCCTCCATTCCGACCTTCATCCGGTGATCGCCGCCGCTGTCGTCGCCTACCCCTTCGTCTTCCTCCATCCGTTCTCCGACGGAAACGGCCGACTGCATCGCTTCCTGATCCACTACGTGCTGGCCTTCAGGCGGTTCGCCCCCGACGGCGTGGTATTCCCCATCTCGGCCACGATGCTGCACCGCCCGCAGGACTACGACGCCAGCCTGGAATTTTTCTCCAAGCCCCTGCTATCCCTGATCGACTACAAACTGGATTTCCAGGGCCGGATGACCGTGGCCAACGATACCCGCGATTTTTATCGCTACGTGGACTGCACCACACTGACAGAGATCCTGTTCAGTTTCATGGAGGAAACCATCGAGAAGGAATTGCCCGCGGGAATCCTCTTTCTTCAACAATACGACACGGCCCGGAAACTCATGCGTGAGGTGGTGGACTTGCCGAACCGCCACGCCGACCTGTTTGTCCGCCTCTGTCTCCAAAACCAGGGCGCGCTCTCAAAAGGCAAGCGCCAACTCCCGGAGTACGCCGTCCTTTCCAGTGACGAGATCGCCGGACTGGAAGCCGCCGTGGCCAAAGCCTTCGCTTTGAAAACGAAGAAGTGACTGCGGGCCCAACGAGGCACGCCATCGACAGAACCCGCCAGGTGTCGCAAGGCCAAGGACCGACAGGAGCCAGGCAGGAATGGGGACTTCGGGAATACGAAGTCTGAATAAAGGTGTCAGGAGGCTTGAGTGATCCCACCGGCAAACAAAGGACATTTGCCACTGTGATCCCTTGGATTCGATCCCGGGGCAGGAATCCCCAGAAAAAGCGACCGATCGGGACGGCAGTACAGAACAATCGAAGGACAGTGACCGGGGAATCTGCGAAAATGCTGAGGAAACTGTTGGAGCGGGTGAAGGGAATCGAACCCTCGTTTTTGTAGGAACAGGCCAAACCATCGAAAACAGGCGCAAAAACGCGCGATTTTATCGGCCACTGGGTACAGACGTATGACACTGTATGACAATCGGCCGACGCGTTTTTTCAGCGCGACCATGGAGTTCCATGGCGATTCCAAGGCTGGCTTATCAGCATCCACACAGATCCCAGAGCGGGCCGTCCGTGAAGGATGGAAACACACCCCCGAACACCGCCCCCAATTCCAACTATGGCATGATCAGGAGGGGGAGCGGATCTCATAGCCGATGGCTTCGTATCCACGCACCCTCTTGGAGTACATCTTCGAGAGCACCGGCTCGGCGTCATCCACATAATCGTAGACCAAGACTTCCCGCTTGTTGTCGTGGAGACGATGGAGGCGGCCGACATACTGCTGGAGCGTCCCACGCCAAGAGATCGGTGTGGCCAGAAACAGCGTGTCGAGACGAGCATCATCGAAGCCTTCCCCTATGTAACGGCCGGTCGCCAACAGAACCCGCTCTTCGCCCTCCGGAACCGCCTTCAGTTGCTCGGCGACGGCTCGCCGTTGTTTCAACCCCATGCCGCCCTTCAGCACCACCACGTGTTTTACAAGAGCACCGATCCTCGAGACGAATTCATCGATTTGACGGGTCCGCTCACCGAGCAGGATCGGGGAGCGTCCAGCTTGGATGCAGGCCATGAGGTCCTGGAAGATGAGATCGTTGCGGTTCCGGTCCTGGGTCAATGCGTCGTATATCGCGTGCATCTCGGGTTTCTCCACGGAGGGAGGCATCCGAAAAAGGGTCGGCCTCGGCAGGACGCTGTGGATGAATGGTCGAGCCAAGGCCTGTTGCTTGGCGTCCACACGGTGGCGGATCGGTCCACATTGCATCACGATGATTGGGTGATGGCCGTCCTTGCGCTGCGGCGTGGCGGTGAGTCCGGTGACATGACGAGCCTTCACCTGCCGGAGCACCTGCTCGAAACTCACGGCCGACAAGTGGTGGCACTCGTCGACGATGACATGGCCATAGTCGGCGACCAGATCGTCCACGACCTGCTTCCGGTTCAGACTTTGGATGATCGCGACGTCGATATTCCCGTTCGGACATCGTCGTCCACCACCAACTTGCCCGATGCCCTTCACGGGCAGATTCAGGAATGAGGCGAGCCGCTCCCGCCATTGGTCCAGGAGTTGGCGACGATGCACCAGGACCAGGGTGTTGACGCCCCGCTTGGCGATGAGCCACGCAGCCACGACCGTCTTTCCGAAGGCCGTCGTGGCGGACAAGATACCATCATCGTGGGACAACAAATCGTCCGCGGCGGCTTGTTGATCGGGCTTCAGTTTCCCGTGAAATGACAACTCGACCGGCCGACCGGCAAACCGCTGGTCCTCGATGGCCACTGCCACATCGTGGGAGTTGAATAGAGCCGTGACCTCACCGAGGCAACCCCGAGGTAGGGCGAGGTGCTTTGGGAATTCTTCAGCACAACGAATCACGCGCGGCTTGTCGAATGTCGACAACCGCATGGCCTGGGCGCGATAGAACTCCGGGTTCTGGAATGCGGCGAGCCGATGCAACCGATTCAACATTGCCGAGGGCAATCCCGCGGTTTCGACGAAGATCTGGTTGGCTCGGACGATCCGCACCTGGGTTGGCAACGGGCCTGAGATGATCTCGTCTTTCTTCTTCCGAGACGGAGGGAGCGTCCATGGATCCTCGGCTCGGTCGTCGTCGATCACACTGTGGCGAACCCCGATGAGGTCCCCCTTCCGCTCAGCCTCGCCTACGACACTCTCAACGTCACTCAGGCTCATCCTCCGGACGCCGGACAACACGGACCACTGGTCTGTGTGTGGCTTGAACTCGGCATCGAGAAACACGCTGTTGCCATGAACGCGAGGCACATGCTGCAGAGGCAGGGCGATCAGATTCCCAAAGCCGCCCTTGGGCATGGTGTCCTGACTCGGAAAGAATCGGTCATAGGAATCGAGTCCCAATTGATGCCGCCGCTCCATGGTGCGAGTCAGGATGGCCGCACCCAGTTTTCGAGCGAGACGTGCATGTAATGGCGCGGTGAAGAAGATCCACACATGGCCTCCGCGTCCGGACCGGGACCGTTCCAGCAAGGCGGGTACGTTCCATTCGCGGCAGGTGTCGAGGTAGGCACGCACGTCTTCCTGCCACGTCGTCTTGTCGAAATCAGCCGCGAGGAACCAACACGTCTCGTCGGCCAACATCGGATAGACACCCACGGTCATCCGGCCCGTCAGATGGTCGTGGATGACCTGGTCGGTCAACGGGAGGTATTCCCGGGGTACCTCCGAACGGGGGGAAATCGGATCACCCCAGACTCTGCGAGACGCGGGGGAATACCCCGCTTTTCCATGGCGACCCTCCCATCGCACCGCATGGACATCCTCACGACCCCGAAAGAGGCTGCGGAACAACGCCACCTTTTCGTCGGGACTCGACTTGGTGGTCACCCCGTCCACAGGTGCGGGAACAGGCGGGCAAGGAGCCGCAACTTCCGGGATGGGCTCCCCCAATCGGTCGCGCAATCGTCGATTCTCCTCACGCAGCCGCTCACACTCCGCAAGCGCCTCGGCCAGCTTTCCTTCACCGGAGTCTGATGCGCTCATGGTCAACTCAGGGTGTCACCGCCTCAAGCTGCTGAAGAATTGAGCGAGCACGGCAAACTGCTCCTCCATATCCGGGGCGAGTCCACATTCGATCGCCATCTCTGAGAATGGCTGAGACCAGGAAGCGGGAGGTGAGGCCAATGCGACGGGAATCCCGTGCGTCTTCCTGCGCTGAAAGGTTTCATGAATCGCCTTTGGCAACCGAGCGGCATCCATGCGTGTTCGGCAGATCAGCAACACCAGATCCACCAGGTCTTTTACCCGCGTATTCTCACGCCCTGCCCTCGGCAACGTGTAAGCGTGCAACTTCTCGGCGAACTGTTCTTCGGGTGAAACCGCTTGGAACAGCACACTGGCGACACCGGCAAATCCCAGCCAATCCCGCCCTGAAAGGGGTTCGTAAGGTTCACCCAACACATCCCCTGTGCTTACGTCCAAGTGAAACCTGACGAACGATCGCCCTGCCATGCTGGCATCCACGGAGAAGCGAGCGCCGCCATAGGGCGCAGCCTCCAAATCCTGGACCGCATCGCCAAACACGAAGGTGAAGAAATCCCCCAAGTCCAGCTGCCCGACTTCGCGCAACGATTCGAGGACCGTTGACGCATTGGCATCCCAGTCACGGTTCGGCATCGGGAGTTGTCGCAATGCCAGATCCATATCGCGCGTCGTGCGAGCGGTCTTCAAACGCAACTCCATCGCGTAACCGCCTTTCAAAAGCCATGGGGCATCTGGTTGTACGAATAGGCGGCAGAGCAATCGGTCGAATGCGACCTGTCGGCGCACTCGTTGAAGATCGACGCTTTCTTCCTGTGCCAGCCGTTTCAACCGGTCTTCCAAGGCAACCCGGAACGCCGTCGCCGATGCATAGTTGCGAGGTGGGTTCATCGGGTATGAGCGGCAATCAGTTCATTGAACCACGGCTGAAAACGGGCGGTTCGGCCAAGCTCCGAGAGTTCGCGAGTGGTGATCACTCCACGCCGACGCCCTTCAGTCAGGGCTTGCTCGACAATTTCGCGGGAGGTGGATTCCGCGGCCGCCACATCAACGATGCTACGGAGAGGACGAGTCACGGCGAATCCGTGCCGGAGTTCGACATCCTTCTCGTTGAGATTGGAACGATGAAGCACCAGCACGTCCGGGGTTTTGGCTCTTCGCCGAAATCCGTTCGGGACGGTCATGTGGAGTTTGGCCGGGTTCAGGTCGGAGAGTTCATGGATGCTGAGCGCGGTCTGATGTGAGTAGACCCCTTCTGGTTTACCCGCGCGGTTGCGCGACCAGAGGGCGTAGATGACCAGTTGTTCCTCGGAGGATTGTGGAAACCGTGTCAGCCGATAGATGCCCCGTTCAGCGCGTACCCAATTCCCTGATTTGACATGATGCGCCTGGCTCCCGGGTTGGTACCCCGCATCGCCAGCCTGCTGGGTCGTGAAATAGCCTTGCTGCCCTTCGGCGATCGCAAAGAGCACGTCGGCTGAGGTTTTGGCGACGCAAGACACTGCACGCTTATACAACCCGTTTGTATAAACGTGCAAACCTCGAATGGCGCGCGATTCCATTCCAACGTGGGTTTACCTCTGCTTCAGAGCTCAATCCGGCATCATGAGATACCATGCCGTGAACCCGAATAACGTGCCAAAAGCAGTCGATCAGAACGATGCTGCCGGACGCGCTTGAACGACAGTGACCGGGGAATCTGCGAAAATGCTGAGGAAATTGTTGGAGCGGGTGAAGGGAATCGAACCCTCGTTTTTGTAGGAACAGGCCAAATCATCGAAAACAGGCGCAAAAACGCGCGATTTTATCGGCCACTGGGTACAGACGTATGACACTGTATGACAATCGGCCGACGCGTTTTTTCAGCGCGACCATTGAGTTCCACGGCGATTCCAAGGCCGGTTTATCGGCATCCAATAGGATCCCAGGCGAGGTGCCGGTCGGGGCCATCACCCCAACGCGAGCCGGATCCGCGCGGTACCGGACTGGATGCCCTCGGGCAAAAACACTGGCCGAACCGTGAGAACTTCGTCCACCGTCACACTCAGCCGGGCCGGGCCCGGCAGATGGTTTGCGGTCGCGTTTACGAGGGCGAAGTCAGGCCCAAGTT
>JACCEC012882484.1_pt1 | contig 21255 bp, 4 predicted proteins | sample 7450121 | NCBI WGS metagenome assembly JACCEC01 (sample SAMN15323455, study PRJNA562643) | freshwater metagenome | isolation source: river surface water | place: USA:Blue River Watershed | collected 2017-08-18 | reverse complement strand
TGGGAATCCAAAATTGACAAGCAAAAAATGCTTCGTGAGATCTCAAATGATGATTTAACACCCAAAAAGCATGATTTTTTGACTCAGAATGAAATTCATTCAAAAATTCGCAATGATGAGGACTATGATGACTGGGAATATGGCACAGAACCACTCTACGAGCACAAAAACCTGAATAAATAAGACAGATTTTATAGTATTTTCATGCCTCTAGAGAGGGTAAGACAAGGTTTTAAAGATTTAAGCATGACTTTTCAGGTTAATCCCCTGAATAACGATTTAATTGCACTTAAAAACGAAACTTGTATTGCCAGATCAATAAGAAACCTTGTTCTTACCTCTCCTGGAGAAAGATTTTTTAATCAATCATTAGGTTCAAGAACTTCTCAACTGCTTTTTGATAATATAGATGATTTTACAGCAAGAGAACTTAAAATAGAAATCGAAAGTACAATTAATTCTTTTGAACCAAGAGTTGAATTGGTGGATGTGTTGGTTGATCCAAATTATGACAATAATGAATTTAATGTATCAGTTACGTATAGAATTGTTGGAATCGATGTTCCAGAGCAGCAATTATCATTTGTATTACAACCAACTCGATAATAAATGGCACTAGTTAATTTCACTAATTTAGATTTCGATCAAATCAAACAATCAATTATTGATTATTTGAGATCAAATTCAAACTTTACAGATTATGATTTTGAAGGATCTAATCTTTCAGTTTTGATCGACGTTTTAGCATATAATACATATATTTCCTCTTACAATGCCAATATGGTAAGTAATGAGGTTTTTATTGATGGAGCTACCCTTAGAGAGAATGTAGTTTCTCTTGCTAGAAATGTAGGGTATGTTCCAAGATCTAGAACTTCATCAAGAGCAAATATTTCATTTTTTGTAGATGTTAATAATACAAGTTTTTCTAATGCATTGACATTAACTTTAGAAAAAGGTCTAGTTTGTACAACCACTCAGAATTTTGGAGATCAAAGTTACATATTTTCAATTCTTGACGATATTACTGTCCCTGTAGTAAATGGAATTGCATCATTTGATAATATTGATGTATATGAAGGAATATATGTGACTACCACATTCTCTATTGATGCATTTAACCTAGATCAAAAATTTATATTAGATAACGATAATATCGATTCATCTACAATTCGTGTCCTAGTTAAGGATGGACCAGGATTAGAGTCACCAGTAAGAAAATATAGTTTAGCAAACAGTTTGTTTGGAATTAGACCAAATTCTAGAGTTTTCTTTTTACAAGAAATTGAAGATCAAAGATACGAATTATTTTTTGGAGATGATGTTTTTGGTAGGAAATTATCTGTTGGAAATGTAGTTGACGTTTCTTATCTTGTTTCTTCTGGAGAAAATGCAAATGGAGTCAGTGCATTTACATTTTCTGGAACAATAAGAGATAATAACGGTTCTCCTATTTTAGATGGATTTTCACTTATAACAGTTAATAATCCCTCATTTGGGGGTTCTGAAATAGAATCGGTAGATTCTATTAAAAAATATGCGCCAAGAGTTTATGCTTCTCAATACAGAGCAGTAACAGCAAATGACTATGAGTCAATAGTTCCTCAAATTTACAAAGAAGCAGAATCGGTATCTGTTTTTGGTGGGGAGGAACTAAGTCCACCAAAATATGGAAAGGTTTTTATATCAATTAAACCAAAAAATGGAAATTTCCTTTCAAATGCTATTAAAGATAATATCAAAAATCAGTTGAGACCATATTCAGTGGCAGGAATAGTTCCAGAAATAATGGATCTAAAATATCTCTACATTGAGGTGGATTCAAAAATATATTATAATCAAAATTTTGCACCATCTGCATCATATGTTAGAAATACTGTAATTAATAATGTCACTCAATATTCCAAGTCTTCAGAATTGAATACATATGGGTCAAGATTTAAGTACAGTAAATTTTTAAGAATTCTTGATGATAGTAATGAGTCAATAACATCAAACATTACCAATATTAAAATTAGAAGAGATCTGAAAGCATATAAAAATCAGTTTTCAAGTTATGAAATATGTTACGGAAATGAATTTCATGTAAAATGTTCAAGTGGTTATAACTTAAAATCATCCGGTTTTAGAGTAAGTGGAATTTCTGGAGTTGTATACTTATCAGATTTGCCAAATTTGGATGGAAAAAGTGGAGAAATTTTCCTATTTAAAATCTCAAATGATGGAACAAAGACATTACCAGAAATTGTAAGAAAAAATGTAGGCACTGTAGATTATGTTAAGGGAGAGATATTTTTAAAACCGTTAAATATACTAGGGACAGAAAAAACTGAAGGGAATGAATCTATCATACAAATTTCAGTTTCTCCAAAGTCAAATGACGTTATTGGAAAACAAGAGTTGTATCTTCAACTAGATATTAACAATAGTATCTTTGATATGATTTCTGATGAAATGTCATCTGGAAGTGATATTTCCGGATCAAGATTCGTAACATCTTCAAGCTACTCTAATGGGGATTTAGTAAGATTATAAAGATATGGTAAACACAAGAGTAAAAATTAGTTCAATCGTTGAAAATCAACTACCTTCGTTTGTAAGGGACGAGTTTCCTTTAGTATCGGAATTTTTAAAACAATACTATATCTCATTAGAGAATCAAGGAGGAGTCTTAGATATTCTCCAGAATATTGACATATACTCAAAAATTGATAATATTACAAATATTGTTGACAATACTAAATTATCATCTGACGTTGGATTTTTTGATAAGTCTATACAGGTAGAAACTACTTATGGATTTCCTGATAGATATGGACTTATCAAAATTGATAATGAAATAATAACATATACGAGTAAAACTTCTACAACTTTTGAAGGTTGTATTAGAGGATTTAGTGGAATTTCTTCATTAGATAAGACTAACGATGGAACAGACTTGATTTTTGATGAAACAGAAGTAGATCAACATACTTCTGGGAGTATTGTCTCAAATTTAAGTGTACTATTTCTAAAAGAGTTCTTTAAAAAGACGAAGAAACTTATTGCGCCTGGATTTGAAAATACATCACTTTTTAATGGACTTAATGAAAAGGTTTTTATTAAACAATCTAAGGATTTTTATTCTTCAAAAGGAACCGATGAATCATTTAAAATTCTTTTTGGAGCACTGTACGGAGAACCTGTAAAGGTTATTAAACCTAGAGATGAATTAATTAGATCATCAGATTCTCAATATAGAATTGTAAAAGATTTAGTAGTAGAGCAAATAGAAGGAAATCCCCTTACACTATTAAATCGTACAATATATCAAAGTGAGCAACAGGGCATATCTGCAGCATATGGTACTGTAACCAATGTGCAGTTTTTTAACGTAGGAAATAAGGATTATTATGTATTGAGCATAGATTATGATTATAATAAAGATATTAATGTGACAGGTTCAACATATGGCACATTTACAGTTCATCCAAAAACTAGACTAATATCTGAGGCATCAATAGGACAAGATTTTCTTGATGTAGATAGTACACTAGGATATCCAAATTCAGGAACTCTGGTTGTTAATTTAATTAATGGTACTAATTTAACGATAAATTATTCTTCAAAGTCATCTACTCAATTTTTTGGATGTACTGGAATAACTCAACAAATACCAAAATCTCAAGAAATTATTCTTGATGTTTACGCAAGTAATTATGAAAATCCAGAAGAAGTAACTTCGGATGATTTAGTAAAGTTTCGCATTACTGGTGTAGTAAGTGATTTTAATCTTAGCCCCAACACTCGTTATTATTCGGTTGGGGATGACATTTATATAAAAACTCTTGGACAAAATGTAAATGATCCAAGATCTAAGAGTTTCTTATATAATTCTTCTATCGTATATGATATTAGAAGCTTTAGGAAAGAAGGAAATGATTCAAACTTAAAATATTCTTTCCAAACATTTGACGACAATATTATTAATATTGGAGATTCTGTAATTCTTTCATATACTGGAAAAGTTCCATCAGGATTTAGGCAAACAGAAGATCAAAGAGTAAATGAAGCAGTCACAATTACTGGAATTAACATTCCAAAAAGAGAATTTGCCGTTATTACTACATATCCGGTCGTAGAAGCTTTTACTGCAGAGAGAACCTTAATTAAAAGTAAATTTGTAAATTATCCAGATCAATCGGATAAATTTAATGCAAACGTATCAAATTCGTATGTAGATTCAAATAGAGATCTATATACTTCTTCATCATCTTTAGCATCCTACGAAAATCCAATACAAACTAAAATAAAATCAATAAATTTTAGTGGAATACTAGAAGAAACAAATATACTTTTTTCAAAAAATCATGGATTTTACACTGGAGAATCTGTAAAATATTTTTATTTTGACTCAAATAACAAAATCATTAACTTAGAAGAAAGAAAATATTATGTAGAAAGAGTTGATGAGGATAGAATTAAAATATATAATAGTCAAAGTGATATCTATACCACAAAATATTCTCAATCTGGAAAAGATTTATCCATCAAGTTAAATTCATTAGGTTCTTCGGGACAAATAACAAATACTCTAGTTCTTTTTGATCTGGCAGACAAAGAAATTAGTCCTTCAAAAATCATAAGAAAATTTGCAAATCCAGTCTCATCTAGAAAAAAAGAAGAAACTAATCCAGGATTTGTTGGTCTATTTGTAAATGGTGTTGAAATTTTAAACTATAAATCTAAAGACTCAATTTACTATGGTGAAATACAGTCTATAGAGGTTTTGAATTCCGGAAAAGATTATGATGTTATTAATCCACCTAAGTTAAAAATAACAGATAGCTTAGGATATGGAGCTACGGGTAATGTATGTGTCACTGGTTCATTAAAAAGGATAGAAATTATTGATCAGGGACATGACTACTTAGAAGTTCCATCAATAACAATTCTTGGTGGAAATGGGAATGGGGCAATTGCACAGGCAAATCTAATTTCTTATGACCATATTGTAAACATAAATGCATCTCAGTATAAAGGTGCCATTGATTTAACTAACGACGTAATATCTTTTTCAACTTATCATAGATTTAGAGACTATGAGCAGGTAATTTACGAAACAAATGGTCAACCGGGAATAATTGGTCTTACTACAAATTCAAAATACTTCATTGGAATTCAAAACGAAAGATCAATTAAGTTATATAATACCTTCAGTGATGCTACGTTAGGAATTAATACTGTAGGTATATCTTCATTTGGATCTGGTATACATTCATTTAAATCTGTTGTTAAAAAGAACAAACTTGGATCTATATCAATTATCAATGAAGGATCTAATTATTCAAGTAAAAAAAATATAGCATATTCTGATAATATTAATATTGCTAAAGATTTAATCTCAATCAAAAAACATGGATATAAGGATGGAGAAGTAATTGTTTATTCTTATTCTCAGAGCCCTATCGCAGGATTGTCTTCAATATCATATTATGCTAAAGTACTGAACGATAATGAGTTTCGTCTCTGCGAGATTGGCACAGGAAGCACTGCAAGTGACTTCTATTATAAAACAAATCAATATGTCAATTTAACATCAACTCCTTTTGGTGAGCATATTTTTAATTATCCAGAGATCCAAGTAACAATAACAGGAAAAACTGGTGTATCTACAATTACTCCAGGAAATCAAGGTGCTATCATTAAACCAATTTTTAGAGGATCAATAGAGTCAGTATCATTAGCATCCACAACAGAATCTGGTCAAAATATTGGAGGAATTGGTTACGGATCTAGAGAAATTATAAACTATAATAATCAACCAAATTTTGAACTTTTACAGGGTTCAAATGCACAATTATTTGCAGTTGTTTCTGAAGGAAAAATTTCAGAAATTATTATAGAAAATGGTGGGTCTGGATATGATTCAACACCAGATATCGAAATTATTGGATCCGGAAAGGGAGCATCATTAACTCCGATCATCTCAAACGGTTCAATAGTGGATATTTTGGTAATTAATGGTGGAAGTGGTTATGAGAAGGAAACCTTTATTAAGGTAGTAAATACAGGATCAGATGCAAAATTATATGCAAAAATAAGAGAGTGGAAAATAAATGAAGTATCTAAAGAAACAATATCACCAGAAGAAGGTGGATTGTTAGTAGACTCACTTAATGGAAAAAATTTACAGTTTTCTAGCCCATATTTGGCAAAAAATCTGAGAAAATTAGTGTTCTCTCAGGTATTTTTTGCGGGAGATATTAAGTATATTTCCGACTTTACAAACGATGATTCTTTATTAATTAGAAAAAACCATTCCACAATTGTTGGATGGGCATATGATGGAAATCCGATATATGGTCCATATGGATATACAGATCCATTTAGTCCAATATCCTCCGTTGTTCCAATGAGATCTGGATATATTATTGATCAATCCTTACAAGAAGATAAAAATAGACCTCCATATCCACTAGGATTTTTTGCAAATGACTACGCATATAAAGCAGTAGGGGATTTAGATGAACATAATGGAAGATATTGCGTAACTCCAGAATATCCAAATGGTGTTTATGCTTATTTTTGTCCGATTGACCCTGAAACTAAAATACCACAATTCCCATATGTAATTGGAAATACTTTTAAAGATTCACCAATACAATTCAACTTTGATCCATTATCAAATGAAGATGATTTAGATCCTATCGAAAGGGGATGGAAGAGAAATACCTATCACTATAATTTATTGCAAGATAATAGTAGATATGAGTTTTTAATTCAACCCAATAAAATTAGAAGTCAAATATCTAAAGTTAAGGATATTTTTTCAGGATCTGTCAATTTTGTTGATGTTGTTTTTGGTGGAGATGGATATAGAATAGGTGATTCGGTAATATTTGATAATGAAGGAACTAATGGATCCGGAGCATATGCAGAGGTTAAATCCATAAAAGGAAAAGAAGTGAATTCTATTTCTTATTCTTCTTCATCAATATCAAATATTCAATTTTTCGTAGATAAAAATTTTAATGGAACTGTTGGAATATCGACATATCCACATAGTTTGTCCGAAGGTGATGTTATAACAATTAGTGGATTAAGCACAAGTAATTCTTCACTTAACAATTCTTATACATTGAGATTAATATCAAATGACCTAAAATTAATCACTGGAATTGGATCTACATCAGCAACAGGAATAGTAACATATTTTAATGTTATTGGTAATTTGAATTTTCCATATCTAATGGAAAATGATATTATTGGTATAGGATCTGAAAAAATTAAAGTTCTTTCTGTAGATAATAAAAATTCTAGAATAAAAGTATTAAGATCTTTTGAAAATACTGTCGGAACTTCTCATAGCATTTTTGATAATATTTTTGAATATTCTAGAAAATTTGTGATAAATGAAACAATTGGAATTGAAAATAATTATACTGTAGATAGAGAAATCTATTTTAATCCATCTGAAGTTTTGGGACTAGGTGTTTCATTTGGAGTAGGAATTGGAACAACAATATTTTTCTCAAATCCAGGTTCAGGAATAACATCAAAATATATTCCAACAAGAACCTTGTATTTTGAAAATCATAATCTAAACACAGGAGATAAGTTAATATATTCTTCAAATGGAGGAGCTCCAATTTCAGTATCAACTAATGGTGTTTCATCATTTACATTGGGTGAGCAGTCAATAGTATATGTTGCTAAAATTTCCAATGATCTTATTGGGATATCTACTTTCAAAGTTGGTTTGTCAACTACAGGAAGTTTTGTTGGAGTAGACAGTTCTAGAAAAAATCAAGGAATTTTATATTTTACTAACTTTGGATCTGGTTCAAATCATAGTTTTAAAACACATTATGATAATGTTCTTTCTGGATCAGTAACTAAAACTACTGCAACAATTCTCACAGACACAGAACATGAGTTAATTGCTGGAGACTCAATTGAAGTAGATGTTCTTCCAGGAATTTCTACTTATGTTAAGGTTGCTTATAATGATTCTAATAGAAGAATAGTTTTCAATCCAAAAGATTTTTCATCTTCTGACATTGATATTACAAATAATACAATAACTATTAATAATCATGGATACTACAATGGAAAGAAAATAATTCATTCATCATCTTCTCCTGCTGGAGGTCTACTTAATGATAAAATCTACTACGTCGTAGTTGTAGATGTTAATACAATAAAATTTGCAGAAACATATTATAATGCAACAAAACAAATTCCAAATACTATAGAAATAACAACATCTGTAGGGGCAAACGGAAAAATTTATGAAGTTAATCCAAATATCTTTGGATATAGAAATCAATCAATTATTTTTGATGTCTCCGACTCATCATTATCATTTGTTCAGAATTCTCAAAGATACTCTGCGTTTGTACTTTCATTTTTTATAGATCCAGATTTTGTCAATCAATTAGATACTAAAAATATTACGAGAGTAGGAGAATCTGGACTTCCAAATTCTACAGTTACTTTAAAAATTGATGATGGAATTCCAAATAGAATATATTATAATTTACTTCCATTTAATAGAAATCGTTCTATTGAAGTTCCAGCAATTAAAAAGGATTTACTAATTGATTCTGAGAATATTCCTAATAATAATTCAATTGAAATTTTAGTAAGTAAATATTCTGGAAGACGTTCCGTTATTGGAGTAACTACCAATACAATAGTTTATAGTTTAACAAGTAATCCAGAACATACACAATATACTAAGATTGATTCGGAGATTGCTTATTTTGTAAATTCAGGTTTTTCTACTGGACCAATTAATTCAGTAAATGTAACAAAAACTGGAAGTAAGTATGAATCTTTGCCGGGTATAAGTTCTATAGTTTCTACTTTTGGAAATGGGGCAATATTAGAACCTATTAGTAATGATATTGGAAAAGTGAAAAATATTGAAATCGTTGATTATGGATTTGATTATTCTGCAGATAGAACAGTAAGTCCACTTCCAAAATTACCAATTACATTAAAAATTGAACCTCTCAATTCAATCGAAAGAATTGATATAGTATCTCCTGGAAAAAATTATACTTCTTCACCTAACTTAATACTAATTGATGGTGTTACAAATCAAATTGTAGATGATTTAATATTAGATTATTCATTGGAAACAAAGTCAGTTACTGTACTTCAAAATACTAAGGGAATTTATAATTCACCTCCAAGAATTATTCCAGTTGAAAATTCTAATGGATCCAGAATTAAGAATATTGGATTTAATACAACTACAAAAGATGTTACCGTTACACTTGATGTTGGTTTCTTATCTGGATTTAGTACTTCAACAGATTTTCCATTTTCTGTCGGAGATCAAGTTCTTGTCGAAAATACACAGGTTTCAACATCTTCAACAGGATTTGTTCCAAGAGGATATAATTCTAAAGATTACGATTATAATTTCTTTACTATTACTTCTATAGATCCAAATATTGGTGGTGTTAATCCCTCTATTGTTTTTAATTTATCCAATTATTTTAGTGGGACTGAAACTCCTGGAGTTTTTGATCCACTAAAATCATCAGGAAGAATAGTAGCAGAAAAGGACTTTCCAGTTTTTTCAGTTAAATTGAAGAAAAACCAATTTTTTGAAGGTGAAACTATAACAGGAGTAAATGTAAAGTCTGCAGTAGTTCAAAAATTTGATGATAGGAACGATTATTTAAAAGTTTCATCAGTTTATGATTTTGAAATAGGTGATTTAATAACTGGAAATAGTTCAAAATCTAAAGGAATTGTAGGTCAGATAATAGAATATGATTCAGAATTTATAATTGATTCTACCTCTATAGTAAAATCTGGATCAAATACTCAGATTGGTTTCTTGAATGATAACCAACAAAGAATACATGATAATGATTACTATCAATACTTCTCATACTCATTGAAATCAAAAGTTCCATTTGACAGGTGGGATTCCATTGTAGATTCTTTAAATCATACTTCTGGATTCAAAAAGTTTAGTGATTTGACCGTAGAATCATTCCCAAATGTTGTATCTGGAAATTGTAATTCAGTATCTGGAATTTGTACAGATCAAAATTTTGGTTCAGTAATTGCTAGTATCGATATTTTCTCAGATGCCAATATCAATTGTTATTATGATTTTGATATTGTAACCGAAAATTCTATAAACTTGGGATCTAAAATAGTTTCTGATGAAATAACTTTTAGTTCTAGAATAATTCAGGATTATATTAAATCATCTGGAAATGTTGTTTTGAAAATTGATGATTTAAGTCCAGATTTTGATGACACTCCAAGAGAAGATGTTTTCTCAATTGTCGATTCATTCAATGCTTCTATATCAAAATATAGAAAATATTATTTTATTATTGAAGATACATTCTTTACTAATGTAAAACAGTTTAATATTGTATCACTTCTTCAGGATGGTTCATTTGGATTTATGAATCAATATGGAAGACTGGAAACAGAAACTGATCTTGGATCTTTTGATTTTAGAATCTTTGGATCACAGGGTCAAATTCAATTTTTCCCAATAGAAACTGCTATTAATGATTATAATCTTTATTATGCAACTTTTAGTATTAATGAAGCAGTTGGAGTAGGCACAACTTACTTGGGAAATGTTGTAAAACTAGATACACATAAATCAGAACTTAATGTTGGATATGCATCTACTACTATAGTTGGAATTGCCTCAACATATAGATCTTCAAAACTTTTGATTGAAATTAGTTCAGTAGATTCGGAATACAGGGAAATTGATGAAATCACTATAGTTCATGACAATAGTAATGTTCATTTTGTAGAGTATGGTCAACTTGATAATGATCTACTAAATCCACTGTCAATTTCTGGAATTGGAACTTATAATTTCTACTTAGATAATGATGTCGTAAAGGTAGATTTAATTCCAAATTCAGGAATAACAACAGATTATAATATCAATGTGGTATCTGTATCTATTGCAAATACGTCTAATACTGGAATTGGAACATACAGACTTTCATCCGGAAGATTATCATCATCATATTCAACGATTGCTTCTTCACCAACACCATCAGCAAATACAGTTGCTATAATCAATTCGCCTGCAAAAGGTGCTTACATATTTGCAACTGTTGAAGATACTACAAATGGAAAATATGCCGCATCAGAACTAGTAGTTATTGGTGGAGACACTGACGCATTTATCAGTGATTTTGGCAATGTTTACTCTGATACTAGTATTGGAGAATTTAGTGCCTCACTTTCGGGAGCAAATTTGAATTTAGAGTTTACACCTAATTCAAATATTAATGTTGAAGTTAGATGTTTTATTATTTCAATAAATCCGACAAATCCTTCTGGTTCTTTAGGTGATATTAATCTTAATAATTTTACAGTAGAAGATGGATTTGGTTCTTATATTGGAAGAGAGAATGACATTAAGAGATCATTCTATCTAACTCATAATAATTTACCAATTTTCCACAGATATTTCGATGGTAGTAATTCCGAAATTGTAGATACTGCAAACAATAAAATAAATCTTCCAGATCATTTCTTTAGAACTGGAGAAAGAGTAGTTTATCAATATGATGATTACAGATTTAGTACAGAAAACGCAATAGGAATTGCTCAGACAGATGTTGGAGGAGGTATTGGAGTAACGGACAAATTACCAAGAGATTTATATGTTGTAAAAGTTGATAACTATTCCATCAAGTTCGCAACAACTGCACAAAAAGCATTAAAACTAGTTCCAGAAGTTTTAGATTTGACTTCAGTGGGAATAGGAACAAATCATAAAATTATTGCATACAATGAAAATAATAGAGTTCTTATTTCTTTAGATAATATAATTCAATCACCTTTAGTTTCATCAGCAACTACTACATCAAATATTCAAGATATAAGTTTTACTGACACACTGATTAAATTATCTTCACTGAAAGATATTTTTCCCGAAAATCTTCTTAACATTAACGATGAAATTTTTAGAGTTATTGGTGTTGGGGTTGGATCTACAAACGTTCTTCGTGTTCAAAGAAAAGTATTAGGATCTGAATTGAAATTCCATTCATCAGATTCTCTGGTTAGTAAAGTTGATGGTTCTTATAACATAGTTGACAATACAATCAATTTTATCAAAGCACCATATGGTCCTAGACCAATTGGAACATTTACAAATAGACCGGACGAAAGAGATTTCACTGGAATAACAACATATTCTAGATTTAATGGAAGAGTTTTCATGCGTTCATCCGCATTAAATTCTTCAAATGATCCATATTCTGAGAATTATATTTTCGATGACATTTCTAGTGGATTTAGTGGAATTAAGAGTGACTTTGCACTAAAAGTAAATGGAGTAAACATCACTGATATTTCTTCAAGCAATGCAATATTACTAATAAATGATATCTTTCAAGGACCAGAAAATTCTGACTTAAGTTCTGTAGTTGGAAATTATTATCTAAAAGAATCTTCAGGAATTACTAGTGTGTTCTTTAAGGGATCTGGAATAGCAACATCTTATGATATCAATACTTCAGGTCTTCCTATTGGTGGAATTATTATTTCTTCAGGATCAACCGCAGGATTTGGTTATCAACCATTGGTATCTGCTGGAGGAACTGCTGTTGTTTCTATGGCAGGAACAATTCAATCAATTTCTATTGGAAATAGTGGATCTGGATATAGACCCGGAGTTCAAAAAATTGTTAATGTTGCAGTAACAACTTCAAGTCTAGAAACACCCAATCTTGAATTTATTGGAACAGCAGTTGTCTCTAATGGACATGTAGTGAGTGTTGCAATTACAAATCCCGGTTCAGGATATACTTCAACAAATCCTCCCATTGTTATATTTGATTCTCCATTATCCTACACAGGAATACCACTTGTTTATAGTTCTTCTTCTCAAACAGGAATAGGAACTGAAGCAAAAGTGGATATTGTTGTCGGACAAGGATCAAGTGTAATTAGTTTTGAATTTACTAATGATGGATATAATTATCAGTTAGGCGATATTCTAACAATTCCTTTTGGAGGATTGACAGGAATTCCTACAGATCCTTCAAGACCATTCGATGAATTTAGAATAACGGTAGATAAAGTATATAATGATAAATTTAGTGCTTGGACAGTTGGAGATTTGCAAATTCTTGATGATTTTTCAAATGAGTTTGATGGACTTAAAAAGTCTTTCCAACTTAAATTAAATGGAGTTCCAGTTAGCATTTTTGCAGATAAAAATGTAACTATTGATCTGTCCTCTACATTATTAGTATTTGTAAATGATATTCTCCAAATACCAGGAGAATCTTACGTGTTTGATGGTGGAAGTGTAATTACATTTACAGAAGCACCAAAAGGAGATGATGGTGAATTTTGGGATGGAGATAGTGTAAAAATTTATTTCTATAGAGGAACTTCTGGAATTGATACTTTAGATGTTGATATTCTAGAAACTATTAAGATTGGCGACGATCTCAGAATTTATGACAACAAATTAGACTTCACTCAAACTAATAGAGGTGTTGAAATAATTAATTCTTCAAATACAACTATTACAAACACATATTCTGGGACTGGAATTTCAACAAATGAATTTTTATCCAGACCTGTAAACTGGACTATTCAAACCGAAGATAGAGTTATTAATGGAAAGGTTGTTGGTAAAGATAGACAAATTTACGAACCAACTATAGAACCAACTACAAATATAATTCAAAATGTTGGAATTGGATCTACAGTAATTTTTGTAGAAAATCTAAGAACTTTCTTCGATAATGAAAAAGAGAATGCTTCTAATCAGTATATCTCAAAAATAAAAATAATCTCTCAAGAACCTAAAGTTGGAGCATATGCTACAGCAATAGTTTCTGCTGGAGGTTCAATCTCTCATATTGATGTTATTAATCCTGGAATAGGATATACTTTTGCTCCTGTTGTTGTGATATCAAATCCCGTAGGATTAGGAACCACTGCAGTTGTTACATCAACTATTTCAAATGGTTCTATAGTTGGAATAACAACAGTTGAGTATGGAACCGAATATTCTCAAGATAATCCACCATATGTACTGATAGAGTCTCCAAAAATTAAGACTGAAATTATTGAAAATGTTGATTATGAGGGAGATTTTGGAATTATTACGGGAATTAACACTTCTGGAGTTGCTTCAACTTCAATTATCTTTGACTTTTATGTAGAATTAGACTCATACTTAAGAGATTCTAATATAGTTGGTTCTGCAATTACAATAAGTGAAATTAAAACGGGTTATTATTTTGTTGTTAAGAATTCAAATATTGGTTTTGGAGTTACAAGTTTAGATGAAAGTGGATCGGTAGTTGGAGTTGGAACAACTTTCTTAGATAATATTTACAAAGTATCATCTGTTTCTATCGGAACAACTAATGTTCCTGGCATAGGAGTAACATATGTTGCTAAAGTTGCAGTTAGGGTTCAGTCTTATAATAAACTATCTGGAATAGGATTTAGTAATTTCTATGGAGAATATTCTTGGGGAAGAATTTCTTTCCCAGATGGTTCTAGAGGAAATCCAAAATCTTTTGACATAAACAATAACAATGGTGTTACTGGATTACAAACTTCTGCTTTGATCAAGAGATATAATCCACTAAAATACTTTGGATATTCTACTTAAACTCATAAATAAATAAAAAACTTTAGAAATGTCAGCAATCATAACTGATCAAATAAGAATATTGAATGCGAAGAATTTTGTTGCTTCCGCAACTTCTTCTTTCAATTCATATTATACTTTTGTGGGACTAACCAATCCAAATTCATATTCTTCAGACTGGGACAACAATCCACCATCACCCAAAGACTCCTTTGAACAAGAAAATGATTATTGGGATACAATGATAGGATTGAAAAAAATAAACTCTGGTGATGTTAAAACAGTCGTAAGAAGAATAGAATGGCAATCCGGAACAATTTATGACATGTATAGACATGACATAAGTAGAGATAATCGTTCTAAACCATCTGGAGCAATTAGCCTATATTCTTCAAATTTTTATGTTGTAAATTCAAACTTTCAAGTTTATATTTGCATAAACAATGGAATTGATCCAGACAACCCTAACGGTAGACCATCTTTAGATGAACCAACTTTTACTGATCTAGAACCAAGAGCTGCTGGAAATAGTGGTGATGGGTACATATGGAAGTATCTTTATACAATTAATTCCTCAGATGTAATTAAATTTGATTTGTTAAATTATATTCCTGTTCCTTTTGATTGGGATACAAATCCACTTTATTCTGCGGTAAGAAATAATGCTCAAACTGGTGGACAAATTAAAACAGTAGTTATAAAAAATAGAGGATCACAAATTGGATCAGGATCTGCTGTTTATACAAGAGTTCCAATTTATGGAGATGGAACTGGTGCGGAAGCAACAGTTGTAGTTAATAATCAATCACAGATTGATTCTGTAAAGGTCACTAAAGGTGGAAGTGGATATACATATGGAACTCTTGATCTGAGGGCAGGTGATGTTCCTGTAGATTCTGCATTAACTCAACCAGAATTTGATATTATTATTCCCCCAAAGGGTGGTCATGGATATGACATTTTAAGAGAATTGGGTGCTTACAACGTTTTAATTTATTCTAGAATTGAAAATAATAATGAAAATCCAGATTTCATAACAGGAAATCAGATTGCTAGAATAGGTATAGTTGAAAATCCTAGAGCATATAATTCTACAGAACTACTATCTTCAAGCAGTGTTAGTGCAACTTATGCCATAAAAATAGGAGTCGGGTATAGCAGTGTTGATTTTATGCCAGACTCTGAAATCACACAAACTATTGGAACAGGAATTACTGCTGTTGGAAAGGTAGTTTCATATGATAAGAATACTGGTGTTTTGAAGTATTGGCAAGATAAGAGCATTGTTGGTTTTGCTAGTACAGGTGTTGCAAACTCTCCAACAGATATTCCAAAATATGGATATAATTTGAATAGATTCACTTCATCTCCATCAGGAAATGGAAATTTAATAATAAAAGGAGGCACTTCAGATGTTTCCATTGATTCTGGATTTACTGGTGTGTCAACTACGATAATAAATAAGTTATATAATTTAGGTCAAAATTTTGTAAACGGTCTTTCCAATCCGGAGGTTGAAAAGTATTCTGGAAACATAATTTATGTTGATAACAGACCTCCGATAACGAGATCTCTAAATCAAAAAGAAGATATTAAAGTAATTTTGCAATTCTGATCCCATCATGCCATCAAAAACTAATCTTAATGTTTCTCCATATTTTGACGATTTTGACGAGAACAAAGACTACTATAAAGTTTTATTTAAACCTGGATATCCGGTTCAGGCTAGAGAATTAACTACTTTACAAACAACTCTTCAGAATCAAATTGAAAAGTTTGGTAATCATTTCTTTATTGATGGATCAGTTGTTATTCCCGGACAGTTAAACTACAATAACACACTGTATTGTGTGCAAATTGAAAATATTTTTTCTGGTCTTCCAGTAAGTGCATTTTTGAAATCACTTGAAGGAAAAGTAATTAGAGGATCAACATCTGGAATTAGAGCAAGAGTCATAACAACATTAGATTATACAGAATCTCCGACAAATTATATTACACTGTTTTTAAATTACTTAAGTACAAATATTGAAAGTGGATCAAATACATTTGCAAATTCAGAACAATTAATAGTTGAAGAAACTATTTTTGCAAATACAACTTCTAATTTATTCATTAGTGCAGAGACACCATTTTCATCTACTATTGCAAATGAAGCATCTTCTATAGGATCTGCAATTACACTTTCTTCTGGTGTTTATTATATTAGAGGATATTTTGTAAATGTATCTGATGAAATATTGATTCTAGATCCACATACAAACACACCATCTTACAGAGTTGGATTTGACGTATTTGAAGAAATTGTAAATTCAGAAGAAGATCAATCTTTAACTGATAATGCACAAGGATTCAATAATTATGCTGCTCCTGGTGCAGATAGATTTAGAGTTAGAGTAAAGTTATCTAAAAAATCTTTAAATGATGCCAATAATGAAAACTTTGTAGAGTTGCTAAAAATTGATAATGGCACACTAATTAAAAATACACGTACTCCACAGTACAATATTATTAAGGATGAATTGGCAAGAAGAACTTATGATGAATCTGGAGATTATTATGTTTCTCCTTTCAAAATTTCTGCCGTAGAAACTCTTAATGACTTAAAAGGAAATAATGGAGTATTTTTGAGTGGACAAACAACCTATAATCAAAATATTCCATCTGAAGATTTAGGAACTTACAAGTTAAGTCCCGGAAAGGCATATGTTCGTGGATATGAAGTTGAAACAATCTCCACAACATATTTGGACTTTCAAAAAACAAGATCTACAAAATCAATTAATGACCAAACTTTAAATTATGTTACTGGAGCATCATATTCATTAAATAGAGTATATGGATCTCCAGTAATTGGTATTAATACAAATTACTCAGTTTCACTGAGAGATAGTAGAGTAGGACAGTCTCAAATTTCTGCATCTGGAAAAGAAATCGGACTGGCAAGAGTTTATGACTTTGCTTTAGAAAGTGGTGGATATGACGTAGAAAATTTAGATGCAAATAAATGGGATATTTCACTATTTGATATTCAGACTTATACTGAAGTAAGTTTCAATAATCCAACATCACTAAGTATTCCAACATATATCAAAGGAAAATCTAGTGGTGCAACTGGTTATTTAAGATATGCAACTACAAATTCAGGAATTGCTACTTTTTATGATGTTAAAGGAAAGTTTATAGTTGGTGAAAAGTTTATTTTTAATGGAACAGAAGATCTCAGTAGAGTATCAACTGCTGTAACTTCTTATGGAACAGGTGATGTAAAATCATTGTATGGAATAGTTGGAACTGGATATACATTTACAGCAGATGTTATTCAAAATCCAGTTTATAGAATTGGTTCCGTAAGTATTAGTGCCTCTAGTGGAGGAATCTCTACTGTAACCTCAAATAATCTTTCTTTCAGTGGAATTGCTACCGTAGGAAATCTAGTTTCATACTCTACACCAGGATTAACTACACCATCTTTTGCTAGAATAACTTATGTGAATGATAAGATTATAGGAATAACATCAGTAACTACCGTCTCTGGAATATGTAGTGGTATTTTGCCAGCATCTCAGGTAAATCCTTCTGATTTTTCAATTCTTTCATCATCATTCTTGCAGTCTTCAGATAATACTTTATATACAATTTTACCAAAAACCAATATTTCTGATGTAAACTTAACAAAAGCATCTTTGACAATCAGAAGGCAGTATAATGTAACTATTACAAATACTGAAACTAATTTAGTTTCATGCAATTCTGATGAAAAATTCACTTCTTTTGATGAAGAAAGATATTCTCTGATAAGAGAAGATGGAGTAACAGAGACACTAAGTTCGGATAAAGTAGTTATCGATAGAACTTCAAGTCCAGAAACTATTAAAGTTATTGGACTAAGTGCAATATCTGCAACTAATGCAAGATTGACTGTCACTTTAACTAAGAATAGGGTTACTTCAAAAGTCAAAAACAGAAATAGAATAAAAACAATATTAGTTGATAAATCAAAGTTAGCACAATCTGGAATAGGAACAACCACATTAAATGATGGACTTTCATATGGTTCTTTCCCATACGGAACTAGAGTTCAAGATGAAGATATTTGCTTATTGACTCCAGATGTAACCAAAATCTATGGAATTTTTGAATCGAATGATTCTTCTTCTCCAGATTTACCATCTATTGTTCTGGAAACGATTCAAAGTCAAAATTCTTCTACTAGTGATTTACTGATTGGAGAAGAGTTTATAGGATCCCAAAGTCAAGCAATTGGAATTTTGGTAGAAAATCCGAATGCTGCAACAATATCATTTGTTTATTTAAATAATAATACTTTTAATGTTGGGGAGACTGTTCAATTTAGAGAATCTGGAGTTAATGCTGTCATTTCTGCATTAACAGTGGGCGATAATAACATTACTGATAATTATATCTTTGAAAATGGACAAAAGAGTACTATATATGATTATTCCAAAATTGTCAGAAGATCTGGAGTTAATGCTCCAATCAGAAAACTTAGGATAGTATTTGAACATGCAAGTTTTTCTTCTTCAGATAATGGAGATTTAATTACAGTAAATTCCTACGATTCATTTGATTACAAAACTTTATCTTCTATTAATGGAGTAAGAAATAGTGATATTATTGATATTAGACCATATGTCTCGGAATTTGCAGTAACTTCTGGAGCAAGATCTCCTTTTGAATTCTTAGGAAGAACATTCACATCTGCAGGTAATTCTGTAGTAAATATACTGGCATCTGATGAAGATATAAACATCAGTTACTCATATTATCTACCAAGAATTGATAGAATTTACATTTCTAAGAATGGCACTTTCCAAATATCTCAAGGAGAACCTTCAGAAACTCCAGAACTTCCAAAATCAATAGATGATGCAATTGAGATTGCTACAGCATATCTCCCAGCATATTTGTATAATATCAATGACATTAAGTTTAATGTCCTTCAGTATAAGAGATATACTATGAAGGATATTAGTAAACTTGAAAAGAGAATTGAAAACATAGAATACTATACTACACTTTCTTTACTTGAGACAAAGACTTCCAATCTAGCAATCAAAGATTCTCAAGGATTAGATAGATTTAAATCTGGATTCTTTGTAGATAATTTTGAAAGTGCAGAAAATCAAAGGAAAGTTACTGAAGTTAAAAATAGTATTGATGTTAAAAATTCAGAGCTTAGACCTACTCACTACACAAATTCTGTAGATCTATCTTTTGGTGATTTTGAAGAAGCTTCTGCAGATTTAAATTTTAATCCAGAAATTCAAGGTAACAATATTATTAGAACTGGAAAGATTATAACATTAAATTATTCATCAAATCCATTAATTTCCCAGCCTTTTGCAACAAGGGTGGAAAATGTTACACCATACTTAGTAACATTTTACTCTGGAACTATTGAGTTGAATCCATCTTCAGATACTTGGGTAGATACTGTTAGATTGAATTCAAATACTATTGTTTCAGAAAATTACATTGAGGTCGAAAGTCAATTAACTAGACAACAATTTGATTCTCAATCTGGATTTGGTCAGGTTGTTTGGGGATCATGGAATACTCTTTGGACTGGTGATGATGTTGAAATTACTAGAGGAAACACTTTTACTAGGGGAAATAACATTCTCCAACAAACAAGTATAACGACAACTCCTACTGGAGTTTCAAATAGAACTGGAACAGCATCTAGATTAACAAGAGAATTAGTAGGAAATACTTCTTTAGGAGATAAAACTGTAAATTCTGCAGTATCTCCTATAATGAGGTCAAGAAATATTGAATTTATTGGAAAGAGATTTAAACCATATACAAGACTTTATACTTTCTTTGATGGTGTTGATGTAAATCAATTCTGTTTCCCTAAACTTTTAGAAATTACAATGAGTTCCGGTACTTTTATAACCGGAGAAACAGTTGTTGGTAGAGTTGGAAATGCTACAGCAAACTCTCCATTTATTAGATTTAGAATTGCTCAATTAAATCATAGAGAAGGACCTTATAATGATCCTAAAGAAGTTTATGAAAGAAGTCCATATGACCAAAATATCACATTATCTGGATTCTATTCTTCAACTTCAACAATATTAAACGTAGATTTATTTACTTTATCCCTACAATCATCAAGTAATTTTTATGGTTGTGTAACTCCTGGAATGACATTAATTGGTCAAACCAGTGGAGCAGTCGCAATTTTAGCAGATCAGAGAATTGTTACCGATAGTGTTGGATTTGTTAATGGTTCATTCTTTATTCCAGATCCTAACATTGCAACAAATCCTAAGTTTGAAACCGGAACAAAAGTATTTAAGTTAACTAACAATTCAACTAATGTATCCATACCTGGAATAACTGATACTACAGGTGAAGAAAAATATTTTTCTCAAGGTAAGATTGATACTGTTCAGGAAAATATTCTCTCAGTTAGAACTGTAAGGAAAGAAACAGTAACTGTAACAGATTCTAGATCAGAAAGAGGAACTCCTAGTACTGTAGTTATTGAAAATATTGTTGGAACCATTCCTCCCCCTCCTCCTCCACCTCCACCACCACCGCCCCCCCCCCCACCACCACCGCCTCCCCCCCACAACCCCCCCCTCCCCCCCACTCCTCCCCCCTCC
>JACCEC010326812.1_pt1 | contig 21255 bp, 35 predicted proteins | sample 7450121 | NCBI WGS metagenome assembly JACCEC01 (sample SAMN15323455, study PRJNA562643) | freshwater metagenome | isolation source: river surface water | place: USA:Blue River Watershed | collected 2017-08-18 | reverse complement strand
TGCTATAATGAACACCGGTTGCGGTTGCTTCTACGAACTTAAAACCACTAACATCGTTTGGGTTTGTTATGTTATCACAGTTCATTAAAACATGACTGTAACGAGCCCATGTTCCTGTTTTAATCCAAGACAAGAACGAAACAATAACGCTACTTAAATGACTTTTACTACCAGTTAAAATAATATAATACCCTGTGGCCAATTGAGTTGCTATTTCTATTTTTTGTTCTCGCGTTACTAATCCTCTTCGCCTCCAAGTTATTTTACTGGGTATAGAAGCTAAAAAATTATATATCTTGTACCACAAGGTATCATACTTAAACATCAATTACCCTCAAATACCTCTAAGCACTTATTCCAATGGTGGATACGATCAGCTAAACCGATTGTTCCGCCATTAATTCTTTTACTCAATAAAACAACATCCCCACGATCGCAGATATCGTTTAAGCGATTCTTGTGCCAGAACCAGCAGGCAGTTAAAATACTGTATGCAGGCGTATTTGCTACTACATCTGGATCTTCTACCAGAGTATCATCACCAAATAAATCACGACTACATTGTGTGTAGTTAGCACGACCTGTAAGTTGAACCAGTCCGCGACCTCTAAAAGTCCATCCATCGTTACTGGCTTCTGGACCGTTGCCCATACGGTTAGCATAAACACGGTTAGCAATTAACTGAGGCTTGCGTTCATGTGCCTTAGCAAGTGCAGGATCTGTGTAATATTTCTTAAAAATATTCATTAAACCTGCGGCACCATAGTTAAGGTTTTCTGATAAAATGTTAAAATCAGCACTCTCGTGCTGGCATTGGCTAATAAAACCTGCAACACGAGCAGGTGTAACTATAGCAAATTTGGGTAATTCTTCGTATAGCCCATCATACCATTCTTGTATGTTTTTGTTCTTAACACACTGGGCTAGCTTGTCTACTGTAAAATCAAATGTAAATTCCATTAGAATCTCCTTTTGAGTATTTATCTAATGCTTTAACCAAAATCTGGTAAATACACTAAACAGGAGACAGGTATGAGTTGGTATAGACATAAACCCCCTAAGTATCCGCCGAGACCAGATCCAAATAAAACGCCAGCAAAGGAGCAAAAATGAGCGAAGTAAAACCATTAAGCCGCAGTGAACGCGAAGCAAAGATCAAAGACAAAGCAGGATGGGTAATTACCGTTATAGCTTTATTGTTAGCAGTTAATACATATATTGCTAACGGTATTAGCGGAAGTGTGCTAACAAACACAATTAAAGCAAACGATACTTGGAACTTCTACCAAGCTAAAAGTATCAAGCAAAGCATTGCTGAAGGCCAATTGGAAGATGCTAAAGATCCTAAGCGTCGTGCAGAATTACAAGCTAAGATCGACCGTTACGAAAGCGACCCTGTAAAGAAAGAGGGTAAGAAAGAGTTAATGGAAAAAGCTCTTGCTATCGAATCAGCACGTGACGAAGCTAAAAAGCATAGCCCGTGGTTAACATTTGCTGGCACAAGTTATCAGTTTGGTATTGTTTTACTATCAGCAAGTATCTTAGCAGTTAGTATGCCAATGTTCTGGGCTAGTATAGGTGTTAGCTTATTAGGAGCATTATTAATGAGCCAAGGCATTTGGCTTTGGATTCCAGTTACAATCTAAGGAGTAAGAGATGGACTTTTTAAAATTAGTAGCAGAAGTTGGCTTTCCTATTGCCGCTGCCTGCGGCGCAGGCTACTTTGTGTTTTTAACACTAAAGTTCATCCTGGCAGGTGTTACAAGTAGTGTTAATGGCATGGGCGGCATTATTAAAGGCCTAGACGGTCGCGTTGACACTATGACAAATCAATTACAACGTATTGACGTTAAAGTCAGTCATGCATTGGGTCTGGCACCTGACTATGACCGCATTGCAAGAGCAGAACAATCAGATCAAAGGAAAGATTAATATGGGATTCAATCCATTTAAAAAGAGCAGTTGGAAAAAAGTTGGTAATGATATTAACAAAGCAGTAGTTCAACCTGTAGCTAAAGTTGCCACAGATACTGCTAATACAGTGGCAAAAGAAACAACCAAGGCTGTTAATGTTGCAGGTAAAACTATTGTAGACACTTCAGGCAAGCTAACAAAGGATGCAGAGAACCTTGCTAAGGACACAGTAGGTAAGATTCAAAAGGAAGTTGTTAGTGATGCAGTTAAAGCATACACCGAAACAACCAAAGCCGCTCTTGCTACTGCTAAAGTAGCCAACGAGGCAATAGCAGACGTTGAAGCAGGCGCCAAACTAACCGGCAAAATCTTAGAGCAAGGTGTTTATGAAGTTGCAGAAGTAGGTGAACTCATCGCCGAATGGGTAGAGGAAAACTATTGCCAGATTGGTGTTAGTATTGCACTAGGCACAATCTTTGCGGCTTTACTGTATCGTCCAGAGCCTAGCAGTCAAGCAACAACTACTGCGGCTACTGCTCCATTGAGTTCTACTGCTATTCTTTATCTAAGTGCCAAAGAAACTGTAGGTAAAGTTGCACTAGGCACAGCATGTAGTTTAACTGCTCAAGCATTTGTTGAGTTGATTTGGATTTCTAAGGATATACAAAAAGCAATCGGCAGCAAGAACAAACAAATCTTAACAGATGCTATTGCATTCACGTTAGCCAAGTCAATGGATGCGGCGGCTGGTGCAATGATTGTGCCACAAAGTTGTGCGGCTGTTGTAGCAGGTATTGTAACTACACTAGTAGCACAATTAGCTTGCGAACAAACACTACCTGCAGGTGCTCGCGAATGGGCTACTGTTGGTGCAAGCGGACTGTAAATCATGACAAGATACATCGACTTCGACTGGGAAATGGATGCCATGGGCATCCGCCTAGACACTGATTTAGATGTAGAAAAGTTAGGCTGGAAAGAAAATGACTACTTTAAATTAGTTAGAGTAGGCGACAATTTGGAATTAGTTAAGGTAGACGAAATAGAAAAATTTATAAGAGGGTTAGAATAATGGATTTAGCAGAAATGATTAACAAATATGGGTTTCCTATTATCAGCGCCGCTGGTATGGGATACTTCATTTACTATGTATGGACATGGGTAACTACTGAAATTAAACCTGTTATTGGAGCTGCCAATGGAACTCTTATTGCTCTTATTGATCGCATTCGTATGTTGGACAATGACCTTATAAGACTAAATCAAAAGGTCGAAACAGTTATGGCCTTGCGTGGCAAGACTATTGAAAAAGAACGTATGTTAGCTGACAGCGACATTAACGTTGACCCTATAAAGAAGCGCAAGGAAGAAGAAGCTAAAAAATTAGTGGAACAACCACCAATTGGTCCAAAGCGTAAGGCCACAGCGCAAGAAATCAAAGACTCTGCAGGGGATGATTGATCATAGTTTGCCTGCTATATAGTAAGGCAAATAATACCAGTGTAGATACCAACGCATTGATTCATCCCACCACCAATACCAAAAATCATCTAGTTGATTCATTGTTTTTTGCCAATTGTTTAATTAGAGCTTCTAGTTCTATTACTCGCTCTTCTAACTCTTTTATTTGCTTATCTCGAGGATCTTCTCTCACAATATCTCGTTGAACAATAGAAGAAGTAGGTCCTATTACACGGCAAGGTGTGTCCTTTGCTTTTACAATTTCAGGACACACCTTATAAGGCTTATTTGCTTGTGGCTCTGAATACACCGTCCCAATCATGAGGAAGGTCAGCACTACGCATTTCTTCAATACGCTCGAGCCATAAATCATAGTAGTGGTCCATTTGTCCATTGAATTCACCTTTAAGTTCGTTAACTAGCAATGTTGCCTGGTTCCAATCTTGATTGCGATAGTGCTTGAGCATAGCATTATGTTGTTCTCTAGCTAACAGCCAGTCAGCTGCCACAGTAGAGTCTGGATTATAAAATACAGTATAAATTGTAACGCCTTCTTTCTTACCTTTAACAGCAATACAGTCAAGTTCTAAGGTAAAATATTCGCCTTCTACACGTTCAGCAGTTACTGGACCAAGAACAATAAGAACACCATAATTTTTACTTTGTCCTTCTAATCTACTAGACAAGTTAACGGCATCACCTAAACAGGTGTAATCGAATCGTTGCTCGCTACCCATGTTACCGACAACGACAACACCTGTATTAATACCAATACCCATGCCAAAGGGAGGAACACCTTCTTCTTTGATACTGTCGTTAAACGCATCTAAACTACCTAACATTTCGAGTGCGGCTCTTACAGCATCCTTACAATGTTTAGTTTCGTCTAAAGGAGCATTCCAGAATGCCATTTGTGCGTCACCGATGTATTTGTCTAATGTGCCGCCTGTTTCTAGAATAGTTCTAGTCATGGCAGTCATGTAACGATTCATAATACTAGTTAGGCCTTGAACATCTCGGCCATAGTGTTCACTGATACTTGTAAAGCCACGAACGTCAGTAAACATGATACTCAATTCTTTTTCTTCCCCGCCTAGTTTTAACAAGCTAGGATCTTTGATTAGTTTAGCAACTAAATCGGGGCTAAGGTAGCTTTGGAATTGTTTTCTGATTTGTTGCTTTTGTAAGAATTCGCTGACGAATTTGACCATGTAGGCGTGCAAAGCGACCAGTCCCAGGCCAACTGCTGGGGCAGTTGCGTCAAATAAAAATAAGAAGTTGCTGTAAGAATTAAAGCTGCCAAAGATAATGCCACCAATTGTAATAACAGTCGCCACAATGCCAACATAAGTCCACCTCATTAAAAATATTAATAGTATACCTAAACCTGCTATCACAGCAAGTTCTAAATCATCTGCATATCCAGGACGTTGTATAGCACGACCGTTTATTAAAGTGCCCATTAAGCTGGCTTGCATATATTGTGGCCATACTTCGCCTTTAGCAGTAGCTACTGGTTGCACTAGACCTGCCGCACTTAGACCAACAATAACAATCTCGCCTTTAAAATCTTTAGGCAAGTCTGCTAGACTATGTTCTGTAGGAGTCTGACTCCAATCGATCCAAACTCTACTTAATGGATCAACACTGATTTTACTCAACTTAGGAACTCTAAGTGCTTCTACTCCCATGTCTGTAATTTTAACTTGTATCTTAGTGTCGCCCACAGCTAATCGCAATGTTTCTAAAGCAACGGCTGGGTGAACAGTGTCTGCACTCATTATTAATAACGGCATACGACGAACAACACCGTCTATCTCAGGGAAAGTATTTGCAACACCAACACCTGCGGCACGTTCTTCTAAAACAGGAACGTTAGCAATAACACCCGGATACTCGACAAACATACCATGCGGGTCTTGTCCTATTACTTGAACGGCAGATCCAAATGTTTTGTTCTTGCCTTTTGTGTTGGCTATTTGAGGAAGTATGGTAGGATATTGCTCAAGAGCTCTAGCCAGTTTATTATCACCGCCAAATCTGTCTTGCTCTGGCATAAGAATATTAAAAACAACAAGTCCAGCGTTACGATCGTAAAGATCTTTAATAATATTGGCATAGATGTTTCTTGGGAATGGGAATTGTCCATATTTGTCTAATGCCGCTTCATCTATGTTTACTGTATGAACAGGAACAGTCTGTGCAGGTTGACCTATAATTAATTGATCAAAATAGCGAAGTCTAACTGACTCTACAAAACTAGGATCCCATAGTCTTACTAACAAAACTAGGGATAAAGTGACCAATGCGGTCCAGGGGTTTAATAGTAGCTTTTTCATGCTACTATTTATTGATTATATTATTTGTTTCTGATTACCGAAACTGAGCAACCTGCGGGGTTTGTGCAAGTTTGTTGTAGGCTGTAAGTATCGCCTGCGCCTGTTTGTGTAACGCTAACGGTGTTCTTGTTGCCAATTAGGTTTAGTAACGTGCTATGGTTGTTACCTGTTTGGTTAACTGTAGCACTATTGTTATCTCCGCTAATATTCACTAAGCTAAAATTATTGTTACCATTTTGTGTTTCGTTAACAGTATTCCAATAACCATTGATTGTAACATAGCCTGTATTTCCTGTGCCACCTTTTTGTGTTAAATTAACAGTGTTAATATCGTATGTCATTTTAACAGATGCAGTATTGGTGTTAGTTTGTTGCTGTAAAGTAACAGCATTTCCGTTACCCTGTGATTCTAAATTAAAAATATTATTATTAACATCTCCCCCGCTAGCACCTTTTTGTTTGATGTCAATGTTGTTACCCCAGGCATTCATTTTAACACCTGTAATGTTTCCTTGTCCATATTGCTGAATGCTAATAATACTTCCATTCCCGTCTACAGTAGCCCAACCGCTGTCTGTACCTGTAACTGCGTTATTATTACCATCTTGTGTTATGCTAACTTGAGGACTTGTCCCTGCATATACTTGTTTAATATAAACACTGTTGCCTCCTGTGTTCGGAGCAGTTCTAGAATATGTAGGTGCTGTTCCTAATGTAGGATTTATAGTATATGTGGTTACACTGGTTGTAGTAGGAGTTCCTGTGCTAGTTGTTGTGCTACCATCACTCCAAGTTGTAGTTGTAACTGGAGTAGTTGTAGTCGTAGTTACAGTCGTTGAACCAACATACACATCTGTATAATTTCCTGTAGTTGTAGGGCGAGTAACAGTTACATTATTTGTATTAGAAGTTGATGATGATGTCGAAACACTGTTTGAAGTTGATGTGCTAACAACAGTTGGTGTAGCGGCTGCTTGAACGGGATCAACTGGAGTTGCGCTGCCACCACCACCTTGGTCTGTGCTTGATGTTGTATTATTAGTGTCGTAGATATAAGTGATTTCACCAATCTGCATACTGTCGCAGTTTAGGCCGCAACCAGTGCCTGCCTTTGTAGTAGGAAACTGAATGTAATAATAGAAATAAGCTGTAGAGTTATTGATATTAACTACTCCGCTAGTGGTGTATCTGCTGTCACTCAATGACAATGCACCTTCTTTAATTAGCGTCCAGTTAACACCGTCGTTACTGCCGTATAGTTTATAACTTGTAGGATCACGTCCTGGGAAATCGTTGGCTGTTGTGATTGTAAATCCTGTTGCTACTCGACCTTCGCTCCAACGAACTGTAACACCAGCATTATACTTGTCAAAGTTCAAATACTTTGTATATGGGTTATTATCAAACGCATTGGCAGCACCTTCGCCACTAGGACTGTTATAGCTTGTTGGCCATATGTTGGTAATTCTAACAGTAGTAGTGCTTGTAGAGTAAATGTTTGTTGGATTTGGAGTAGGAGTTGCTGATGCAGTCTGTCCCGCAGCCAATGGCGTAGAACTAGCAAATGTATATGAACTTAAATCGCTACTAGATACGCTGGTATCCATATTTGTAAAACTAGCACTAGCACCGTAATTATAACCCTGTGCAGTTGAAATAACGTTACCGAAAAATCCCGATCCAATATAAAAGATAGCACCACTACCTAACGCAGTGATATCACCATAATCATGAACTACTTGGGCCAGAGTGCCATTACTATTATATAAACCTAACCCGTGTTTGCCTGGATTAGTTGTGCTATTAAAGAATTGGAAATATTGCCCTGTAGAAGCTGTTACTGTTTGGAAATTCTTGTTGTAAGGTGCAATAAAGTTACTAGCATTAAGAGTATTTCCACTCCAATAATATTGCACGTCAAATATTTGATTAATACCGAACTTGCCGTCGGTAATGGCAGCAAATGCATTAGAGCATAAAAATAGCAAAGTTAATATTATTTTTTTCATTTATAACTCTGATTAATAATGATACTACCTTGTGGCTTGTTATATGCGCCAGCAAAATTAAAAGCATCAGTTTGTCTATCTTGCGTTACTACAACTAAAACTTTTGTATCATTAGCCAAACTAACAGCCGTAAAATTGTTACCGTTCGGACTTAGGCTCATATATGCCCAACCCAATTGATTTAAGTTAGGGTTATCGTTTTTAAACACCTTAACAATGTGTTCATTTTCTTCGGCCTTAGAAGTAACATTAATACCAGCATCTTTAAGACGTCTTAACTCTGCTAGAGCTTTATCTTCAGCTTCTGTTTCCTGCGAAGACCTTGATTGTATTTCACGATCTCTATCATTAGAGATTTTTTCAGCTAGTTCTTTATCATTTTTCTTATCATCGTCTTTTCTAGAATCGCCTGTTTTTTCTGCGGCACTTTTTGCCGCCTGGTGAATAGCTTGGCCAGTTATGGTTACAGGAGGACGAATTAATAAATTGCTGCCAATTGGTGTTGTTCCTAAATTGACAACCACAGGAGGTAAAGGCGGCAAGGATGATGTTTCGACAATAGTTGCTTGATAAGGTTTATCTAATGTAATTCTAGTGCTACCACTATCTACATCAATCTTACCACTTCCGCAGGTAAGTCCTTTTAGGTTAACTAATTGTGGTAATTCACAACTAGGCATTAACATAATAAGACTCTTGCCCGTTTCATCTACAGCCATAACAAAATCTGTTCCACGAACAGCAATAGACGCAGTAGGAGTATTAATTTTTACACTGTTAGGATTGTTGTGGGCGATATTACCAGATACATAGCGAACTGTACCTGCTGCCGCTTTAAGATTTAACTTACCGCCGGCGGCGTTTTTAGGATCATAAACAAAGTCGTCAATGACTAATGCACTATTCTCTGTAACTTTTACACTGGTATTGTCTTTAAATTTAATATTAACGACGCCATTCTTTGTTTCGACTTTGTCGTTAGTTTCAATGGCAGTGCCCTTAGAGACAGTAATTGTCTCTTTACCTCGCTTGATAACGGCTGTGCCGGAAAGGTCCACAACAGAACCAATCTCGGCACGCACCAAAGAACTAACAAGCAATAATAACAATGCCCATTGTTTCACTGAAGCTTCCTATTAACGGCTTCTCTGGATGATGTTAAAACTACCACCAGCTGCTACAGCCTGAACGTTAGCCACGTTAGAAAATGTTCCTGTTTGACTAATATTGAAAGTTGTACCGCCGGTACCAGTCTGTGTTAACACTAAACTGCTTAAACTTGCACTAGTCTGTGTAACGTTAACAGTGTTGTTATCGCTACTGGTTAGGTTGATTAAAGCCTGTTGACCAGCTGTGCTTGTTTGTTGCATTGTAACAGTATTACCGTCACCTGTTACATATACTGCTGCCTGTAGTGCAGGACCGTTTCCAGTATAGTTAAAACTATTGCTGTCACCGGTAAATCTTACATCTACGGCTGCTGTGTTTGTGTAGGTGCTAGTAGCACTGCAACTTGTTGTTAGACCACAACTTACGTTTGCTGTGTTGCTGTCGCCTAACTGTAATAGGTATACACTGGCTGCATTACCAGTTACTTTTAATGTATTGATAACGTTGTTGTTACCAGTTTGATCAATAGTTACTACTTGGTTGTTACCATTTAGAATCATGCTATTGATCGTGCCAGACGCATCGCTACCAGCACGGTTACCATTACCGTCTTGATTGATACTTACTGTTGGAGTTGTACCAGTTTGCTCAAGATAGATAATGTTAGTTGTGCTAGCATTTAAACTAGCAGTTACGCCTGCCGCAAAACGAGTAGTTAATTGCGTTGTAATTGCAGGTGCGGCTGCTTGTGTAGGTGCGGTTGGAGCAGTTTGTGCGAATGCACTACCACTAGCCAATATTCCGGCTACTAATGTTGCTAATAAAATCCTTTTCATTTTGCGGATTCCTCCTTATATTTCCACAAACCTAATTGCTCACCCTTTTTCACCAATTCGACAATTCCTTGTTCGATTGCTGAACGTAGTGCATAGTTACCAGGCTCATTGAATGTTTGACTAGAGTCAAACTCAAAAGACTTGGTACCTTTATTGTAAAAACGCATTACTGTAGCACCGTCTTGGGTGCTCAGTAGGTTTTTCTCTATAGTAATGGACGTTAAGACTTCGCCAGTTTGAACACTGACTAATCTTAAGCTGATTACAACTTGGTCCTGAGTATATTGGGTATAAGGTCCGATGCCTAAAACAGCCACACCAGTTCCTCCCGTTTGGACATTACTATTGTAATCAACAATACCACCTTCTAAAATAACACCCGCCAGTGTTAACGGTGGTAAAGGTTTAGCGTTTGCGCCTTCGTAGATCTCACGAGTTTGTTTGATCATTTGGCGTTCTTTTAATAAATTGTCTAAGTTCACACGCTCAACAACCGTAAACCATTGACGATTGCCAGCTTCTGTTAAACTTTTAATTAGATAACTTTCAGCACCTTGTGTAACTGCTGTGCTGAATAAACTTAATGTTGTGCTGTTTTTTCTTTGACCTGTTAGATCTTTAAAACCATAAACTGCAACAGCAACTTTAGGACCTGCAGGAGCAGGTAACTGATCTATTTCTTTTATAATAGTAGCAGACGGCTTAGGTTGGTCTTTGATTGAAACTTCGCCAAAAGGACGAACAGTCGAACATCCTACCAACGTAGCCATTGCTAAGGATAATGTTGTTAATTTTAATAATTTCATTTGTTACTCCTTAGAAACTAAAACTACTGATAGGCACAGTAATCGTCTGTGTTGGAGTTGTATTCCATGTAACTGTTGTGCCATCTTTCTTACCGTCAATAACTTCTAAAGTAACTTGACCGTTTAATTTAACCCAGTGAATTTTTTGAAGTTCACTGATTAAAAATGTTCCGTCTGAACAGCTAGCACCGGACCCTGCCACACATTCTTTAAATAAATTATTTGTTAATTGTGTTGCTAATTGGCTGTATACCTGGCCTGTAAATAAAGCCATAAATTTTGCCAATGGAGTATTTGCAGCCGCTGCCTCAGCCGCTGCCTTCTCACTGGCTGCTTTGGAATCTTGTTGTGATTTTGCACTCTGTCTCATTTGTTCTACTGTAAGAACATGACTGGCCCAACCTTGACCACTAAATGTAGGGTTCTTAAATTGTTGAACTAGTTCTGCAGATGCAATAGCAGGTATAATAGCTAAAGCACAAATTATTTTTTTCATTGCCTACTCCATCCCTATCATACTTTTGTATGACTATGAAGTATTTAAATGAAAATTGGGTAGGGTTATATTATATTATAATATAACTATGTAGGCGACCATTGCCAAGTAACAAAGTTGGTGTGCTAATTGATCCATACCAAACTGATTCCAGAATAAAGGTTTAGTATTGTCTTTGCAACCGTATTTTACTTTTACAAAATCAATAACGTAATGTATTAAACCTTCTAGTAATGTTATTAATACTATAACGGTTGCAGGTATGTAATGAAAGAAATTAAAAGCCAATAATGCCACCATGGAGCACCATACATGATCTAAACTGTGACTGATTCCAGTAGGGTGCAACCACACACCTTTTTTAACAGTCTGCATGTATGTTTGGATAACAAAGTCAGCATACCAATGCTTTATTTGCAACAACAATAATAGGAGCAAAGTTTCCATAATGGTAAAGATATTTAGTAAATAAACACAGTTTTTAATTTTTTTAAAACACTAAATACTTGATGAGACTAGCAGTTTTGGCAATATTTGCCCTATACTTTACCAATTCTACTGCCCAAATACAGGTAGAAAAGCCTATAATCTGCATGGATACTGCTACTTTGTATAAATCATTAACTAGTGATGATGTTCAAGAGCAAATACAATGGGCCGGGCAATCTGACTCAAACGATTCCAAGTATTTGTTATTTTCCAATAAAAAGACTAGAACTTGGACCTTTGTCCAATTGAACGAAACTATAGCATGTATATTAGGAACTGGTGAAAAGTCTGTTTTTATTGATAACTATAAGACTATCAAAAAACAAATGTAACCAATTCAATTGACAGCAATGTCGATTAAATGCTATTATTACACTTATATCCGCAAGGATATGTATTAAATCCAAACGAAAAGGAGACTATACTGGATGCTACGCATACTTAAAATTATGCTAATACTTATAGGCGCCGCCTTTGTTGGCGTAGTTGCTTATAAAGCTATTACATACAAATTAGAAATGTTAAGATCTGCAGACACGCAAGAAGTCAGCGAAATCACAGCAATGGTTCGCGACAAACAACTTAATTGTCTAGCACAAAATATCTACCACGAAGCTGGCTATGAACCTTTTGAAGGTAAGGCTGCTGTGGCTCAAGTTACACTCAATCGTGTAGAAAGCGGGAAATTTCCTAATGACATCTGCAAGGTTGTATATCAAAAGAACGTCGTCTATGACAAAGTTCTTTGCCAGTTCAGCTGGTATTGTGAAGGCAAAGGAGGCGTTAGACCTAAGAATGATGTTGCCTATCAACAAAGTATGGAGGCCGCAAAAAAGGTTCTCTTAGAAGGATTCCGTTTACCTAGTTTAACTAATGCAATGTATTATCATGCAGACTACGTTAACCCAAAATGGAATAAAGAAAAAGTGGCCAAAATTGGTCGTCATATTTTTTACAGCGATAAACCAGGAAATAAAACATGATTAAAGAAATTATTGAAAAAGTAAACAAAATTGCCGTTGACGGTGCAACAACAGTTAAAGAACATCTTGTTCATGTTAGCGCAGAAACATTAGGATGGATTGCCGTTATCCTAGTTCACTTTTCAACTATCCCTACTCTAATTGCTATTCTAACAGGCCTGACTGAAAAGACACCTCCTGTTGATTTAGTATTGGCATCATGGGCAGGCTTGTTCTTGTTTTTTGTTAAGGCCGCTATTAGCAGAGACCTTTTAAACATTGTAACAATCGGCTTGGGCTTTGTTGTTCAAGCAAGTATCATGGCCCTAATTCTTTTTAAATGATAAAAATCATTGTTAAAGAATTTGCTCTCGGGGACGTAGAAGACCCCGAGATTTATCTTGGCTCAGTAGCCTGGGACTGGCTTCAAACCGAACATGGCATGTGGTGTAAGGAACATGCTACTGATTTAGTTTATCATCAATTTATGGACCATGTAACATATGGTTACAAATACTATATAAAAGCAACATTCAATAACGAAGATGCGTTGATGTATAAACTAAAATGGAACACCTATAAGTGAATGAATTTCGTGCCTATTGGAACTCTAGTAAGCTATGTTGGGAAATATTGGTAGAAGAAGCACAAGGCGATCGTTTTGTCAAAGTGTTCAAGCATGCCAATACCGCACATAAAATGCTTAGAGACCACGGCATAAAATTCATCGAAGCAAGCATGAACGCACATAAGCGTTACATGCTCTTAATTGCCGATCCGTTATATTGGACAGAAAATGAAAGAGAAATCATTGACTGGTTTGGTGTATCTAATATAAAATGTAGCTTGACAGGCATGGTGTTAGAGTTTGATACACAAGAAGATAAAATGATGTTTCTTCTGAGGTGGAGTTAATGTTGGACCCTATTGGCAATGTTGCTAGGAAGATAGAAGTTATGCCATGGGACATTTGGTTTGCTTGGAGACCAGTTAAAACTATCAACGGAGAACGTGTATGGTTAAAGAAAATATATCGTAGATGCATTAACACTTATGTTGATCACGACGATTGGACAAGATACGAATATGGTAACATATTTGACGTAATAAAACAATGAACGACCTAGAACAAGAATATACAGCAGGATGGACAACCGCAGTAGATACAGAGCTATTGGGGAAAGGCTTGAATGAACAAACGGTTCGTTTAATCAGTGCAAAAAATAGTGAGCCAGAGTGGTTGTTAGAATGGCGATTGTCTGCATTATCCAAACTAAAAGAAATGCAGGAACCTGCATGGGCAGAATTAAAATATACTAAGCCAGACTACGATAATATCTATTATCACAGTAGACCAAAAAAGAAATTTAACAGTATCGACGAAGTCGATCCGGCTATTCTTGCAGACTTTGAAAAATTAGGAATCCCTTTACACGAACGAGCAGCCTTAGCCGGTGTTGCTGTTGATGCTGTCTACGACAGTGTTAGTATAGGAACCACATACAAGGAAAAACTAGCAGAAGAAGGAATCATATTCTGTAGTTTTAGTGAAGCAGTCAAAGATCATCCTGAACTTGTAAAACAGTATTTAGGCACAGTGGTTCCGCAAGGCGACAACTGGTTTGCCTGTATGAATTCGGCAGTATTCAGCGATGGCAGTTTTGTTTACATTCCTAAAGGTAAACGCTGTCCATTAGAGTTAAGCACTTACTTTAGAATAAACAGTGCAGGTAGCGGACAATTCGAACGCACCTTAATTATTGCAGATGAGGAAAGTTATGTATCTTATTTGGAAGGATGCACTGCACCAAAACGTGACGAGAATCAGTTACATGCCGCAGTCGTCGAACTTGTTGCCCTTGATCGGGCCGAAATCAAATATTCAACAGTTCAAAACTGGTACCCCGGAGATGAAGATGGCAACGGTGGCATCTATAATTTCGTTACCAAAAGGGGACTATGCAAAGGCTACCGCAGTAGAATTAGCTGGACTCAGGTGGAGACAGGAAGCGCCGTCACCTGGAAGTATCCAAGTTGTGTCCTTAGGGGAAAAGAATCAATGGGAGAGTTTTATTCGGTTGCGGTCACAAAAGGCCGCCAACAAGCCGACACTGGTACCAAAATGATTCACATCGGCGAAGGCACACGCAGTAGAATTATTAGCAAAGGCATTAGTTTAGGACATAGTTCAAATACCTATCGAGGATTAGTTCGCATGGCACCTACTGCTAAAAATGCTAAAAACTACACACAATGCGATAGCTTGATGATTGGTAGCAATAGTCGTGCTAACACTATTCCTTACAGTGAAATTTCAAATGAATCAGCACAGATTGAACACGAAGCAACAACAGGTCGTGTTAGCGAAGAAGAATTATATTATTTGGCAACAAGAGGTCTTGATGCTGAACAGGCAACTAGCACGATTGTAAACGGCTTTTGTCGCAGTGTATTAAACACATTGCCATTAGAGTTTGCCGCAGAAGCAAACAAACTATTACAAGTGCAAATGGAAGGTAGTATTGGATAATGTTTACAATTAAAAATTTAAGCGCAAAGATAAATGACAAACAAATTTTGTCGGACGTTAGTATTACGATGAAACCAGGAGATGTTTTGTTAATTACCGGCCATAACGGTAGCGGTAAAAGCACATTGTTACACACCATCATGGGTAGACCCGACTTGCTAGCACAAGGCGAGATTCAAATGAACGATATAAATCTCGCAGTATTAGAGTGTCATGAACGGGCAAGACAAGGGGTGTTTATGTTTCATCAAACACCTCCTACTATTGACGGTGTTAATACTATGACATTGTTAAACGAAATCAACAATAGATTTGATATTAAATTAAACAAGCGAGAATTAATAGACACTGCTAAAAATATTTTTGCAGAACTAAACCTGCCCGAAGATTGGTCTAAGAGGCAGTTTAACTCTGGTGCTAGTGGTGGCGAACGTAAGAAGAATGAGCTAGCACAGGCAGAATTGTTTGGCGGGCGATTGTTCTTACTAGACGAACCAGACAGTGGTTTAGATCAAAATAGCAGACAGCATATTATTAATTTAATTAAGAAAAATACTGCGGCTAATGGATACACTATGCTAGTTACACACGACAAACAGTTGCAAGAATTTTATAAAGATAATACAATCGAGTTAAGCAATGGCCGAATTATATAAAGACGCACACGGTATAGATTTATTAATCCGTCCGGAAAGCACAGAGCAGACTGAGGAATATAAATTATATATCGTGCAAACAGAAGAGCACTGTAATGCTAAATTTACAGTAGAACCTGCACCATATAGCAAAAGTTCTATAGAGATTTACATCTATGCAGAAGGTTCTGCCAGTGTAGATTGTGTATGCACTCTTGATGTTCCCAAAGATGTAGAAGGTGTTGAAACCAATATTCAAATCCGCAGTTGGCCTTTCGATAAGAGTAAAATTAAAGCTCGGCCAGAAATGCGTATTGCTAACAGTAACATAGTTGCAGGCCATGGCAATGCACTAGGAACATTAAGCAACGACGAACGATATTATTTAGAAACCAGAGGTTTCAAAAATTACAAAGAATTGATAAAACAGAGTTTATTAGAGCATGACAGAATTACGTGACTATTTTCCATTTTTTAAGAACCAAAATTTAATTTACTTAGACAGTGCGGCTACTAGTCAGGCTCTTTATACAGTAATAGAAGATCAACACGACTTCAATTTACACCGCAGAGCAAATGCACATCGTAGCGGACATCGCATGGGTGCTTGGGTTGACCAAAAATATCATGATGCTAAACAGCTTATTGGCAAATGGCTTAACATAGACAATCCTGAAAACAGAATTATTTTTACCAGCGGCGCCACCCAGTCATTGAACGATGCAGTAAAAATGATTGAACAGTCATTTAATCGCGCAACAATTTATATTGGCATAGACAGTCATCACAGTTTATATTTGCCTTTTTTAAAATTATCTGAAAGTAGTTTTTTTAACATAAAACTAATAGGCTTAGATAAAGATAGAAACTTTGACATAGAGCAATTAGAGCAATTAGCCAAAGAAGATTCTAATCCTAAGGTGTTAGCCTTTACACCAGTAAGTAACGTGCTTGGTAGAGTAAATGATTTAGATAAAATAAAGGCAGTGGCCAAAAAGTATTCGATGACTACAGTAGTCGATGCTAGTCAGTATGTTTCTAAGAGAAATGGTGACCTAAGTGATTTTGATTTTGTTGTATGGTCGTGGCACAAAATATATGGACCAACTGGACTAGGTTGCTTAGTAGTTAGTGACAAATGGTCTAATGCAGAACCTACTCGCCCGGGCGGTGGCAGTGTCATCGGCGTTACAACAAAACATGCTATGTGGCAAACTAACGCAGGCCGTTTCGAAAGCGGAACATTAAATTTAAGCGCCATCTCTGCTATTCCTAGACTGGTAGAATGGCTAATAGAGCATAAAGAAGAAATTGAATCACACGACATTAGTATTGCAAAGTTTGTTAATAACAATGTTCCACGCGGCCAATTTGACAGTGTGGCAGAGTCTGAATCCAGCCTTATAAGTTTAACAGCATCAACTGGTGCTAATGAAGATTATGGTTATATGTTAGATGCACACAATGTAATGGTCCGAGCCGGCAAATTATGTGCAGAACCATTGTTAACTGATTTAAAAACTTCTGGCCTTTTAAGATTAAGCTGGGCGGCATATACAACACATAGAGATATAGATAACGCATTTGATGCGTTGGGACAAATACATGGCAGACTTTCAAGATATGTTTAAAAATTTATTGGAGCTAGAAAGCCCAATGGACAAATACGAATGGATCATTGACTATGGTGGCGGTGGCCATGGGTTAAGTGATCAATATAAGACCGATGAAAATATAGTAAGAGGTTGCACTAGCCCATTATGGGTAGCTAAATTAAACGATAAATTACATTGCGATGCAGACAGTTATATTGTTAAAGGCATTGCTAGCATTATCTGCGATTGGTATAATCAAGCAACGGCCGCAGAACAGAATAACTTTTCGTTACAAATCTTAAATACAGTGGGATTAGCACCGCTGTTAAGTATGGGTAGACAAAACGGTGTAGCCAATTTAATAGCAAAGATAAAAACTCTATGACCGAATATAAATGCTGGTGCTATAATTGTCTCAAAGATATCAAAACAGAAACAGGCTGGCCTGTAGTAATGACTATGATGGTACTTTGCCCCATTTGCGGTAACAAACGTTGCCCACATTCGACAGATCACAACTTGCCTTGCACAGACAGCAATGAGCCAGGACAACCAGGTAGTAGGTATGGACGAACAACTTAAGAATCTCATCATTTCAAACTTGAAAACAGTATATGATCCAGAAATTCCGGTGAATATATATGAATTGGGTTTGATATATGATTTGACAATCACAGACACAGATGTTAAAATAACAATGACTTTAACTAGTGCATTTTGCCCAAGTGCAGAGGAGTTGCCCGAAGAGGTGCAAGCTGCCGCACAAAAAGCTGTCACTGAGTTAAATACTAATAGAACTGTATCAGTAGATGTAGTTTTTGATCCTCCTTGGACTCCGGCAAGAGTTTCCGAAGAGGCTCGTTTAGAAATGGGAATGTTTGATTATGATCAAGAAAATTCTAGACTGGATCCTTGGGAAGAATGATACCGGATCCGCTAGTAGTCATCCGTTGGATGGCGCTACTCGCCCGGCACAAGAACGTGCCGAAGCACCTTACAAAGTAGAAACACCTAATGTTGTGCCTGTAGCAGACGCCACAATACCAGTTGTTGAAACTGCACCTGTAGTAGAAACTGCTCCAGTAACAGTTAAAGCAAAATACAAAAAAGCAGAACTAAACAAAAAGACCAAAAAAGAATTGTTAGAGTTGGCAGCACAGCATGGTCTTGCAGTTAAGGCAAGATCAACCAAAGAAGAATTAGTTAAGGTTCTTGCAAAGGTATGAACATCGTAACAATTTCAGATCAAGCACGAACTCACATGATTAAAATGTTAATTCGTGCTGGACTGCCTGCATTGGAATTAAAATTAGAACCGCAAGGTTGTAATGGTTACAAATATATTTGGCAACCAGTAACAACAAACATAGGCGACACTGTTATTGACTTAGATGACGAATACAGTTTGGTTTTAAACAGAAGTGTAATTCCTTATATCCTGGGCAGTGAAATTGTTATGGAATCGACAGACTTTACACAAAGATTAAATTTAATTAATCCTAATGTGGCAGGTAGTTGCGGATGTGGAGAAAGTGTAAACTTTGTAAAAAATGTCTGAAAAAGTACCTAGTCCGGATCAGCGTCTAAACGAGTTGCTCGAAGAAGAACGCACCATTATTAAAAAAATGAACACAGCAATTCGTGCAGGCGCTAATCCAACAATACTAGCACAGTTTGATTTTATGTTGCAAGAATGCAGATTTAAGCAACAGGAATTAAGAATTATACAAAGCTCTAGTGGTAATTCCGATTTTGATAACTTTTTAAGTATCGGCTAATGATTAACAGCAAGGGACAAATGTTTATAGAAGACAATGATATCATTGAATTGATGTTAGCGAATCGCCAGGTAAAAATTTTACCTAGCAACAAAAACTCTTACGATAATTTTGAAAAAGAATGTAAAAATTATGGTTTAAAAGTTCCTTTTAAATTAGGAAACACAGATACAGATATTAACTGGAATCTGCCAGATGAATTTAAAGACTTAGATGTTTTTGATTATATTAAAACATTACATCCAAATTTAACTGCTGATCAGTTGTCTAGAGTTAAATTAGAATTGGTAGAATTTGAAAAACGTGATCACTACAACCTCTTGCGTTTTTTAATTTATTTTGTTACAATACTACGATCTAATAATATAATTTATGGCGTAGGAAGAGGTAGTAGTATTGCAAGTTATGTGTTATACCTTGTAGGTATTCATAGAATAGACAGCTACAAATATAATTTAGATATCAAGGAATTTTTAAAATGAGCAAGCACAGAACCGCCCGGGGGCGTGAATTTAATATGCAAGCATTTAGTGCTAACCAAGGCGACAAAATTGCCGTAGGTAATAGCGGAAGAAATGCTCGCGGAGACTTGCTTGGTCCAGGCGGAAAAGTTATAGCTACTAAACAAGAAATTGCCAGTGCTGTCCATGAAAAGAATAGCAGTCCTAGCAGTAAAAAGGTTAAGCTAAATCCGATGGAACAAGAAATTAATAGAAAAGAAATTGTCGGTATTGACGGTCTTCGCCGTTGGGAAGTAACCTATGCTGATGGCAGCGTAGAAATTATTGACAAAGTAGATTTAGATAGAACTCCAGGAGATTTTTAAATGAAGGTAACACCTCTAAGAGGAAACATTTTTGCAGTATTACAGTTGGGCGAACGAGTAACAACTGGTGGTATCCACTTGTTAGACGATAATGGAAAAATGGAAGGTATTCGCCCACGTTGGGCTAAGATCTGGAAAGTTGCTGAAGATATTACTGATATCAAGCCAGGACAGTGGGTGCTTTGTGAGCACGGCCGCTGGACTATGAGAATTAAAATTAAAGACGAAGACGGCAAAGACTTTGAATTCGTTAAATTAGACCCTAATGGTATTTTGGCCGTTCAAGACGAAGAACCATTGGATCAACAAATTGGAGACAGCATTGACACTGGTCCTGGTGTTCAGCATCGTCCCGAAGACTTTGGCGCCCGCTAAAGTTGACAAATCCCTTAATATAAACTACAATTAGGCATGACTACACAAACTTATCTCTGGGTTGAGAAATATCGACCCGCCACTATGAAAGACTATGTCTGGATTGAACCAGCACAAAAGTCTATGGTTGAAGGTTGGATTAAAAATAAAAATATCCCTCACTTGCTACTAAGCGGGCCACCTGGAACAGGCAAAACTACTCTAGCTCGTATGCTTTGCAATGAATTAGAAGTGCAAAAAGCAGACATTATGTTCATTAACGCCAGTCATGAAACAGGAGTTGATAACCTGCGTGACAAAGTTAGCAACTTCTGTCGCAGTATGGCTTTCGGAGACTTCCGTGTTATTATTCTTGACGAGGCAGACTATCTAAGTCCTAATGCACAGGGTGTATTGCGTGGTATGCTAGAACAGTATGCAAACGTAGCACGTTTTATTCTAACTTGTAATATGCCACACAAGATTATGCCTGCACTGCATAGTCGTTGCCAAGGCTTTAGCTTCCATCACCTGGATGAAACAGAATTTACAGTTAGACTTGGACAGATTCTTGCAGATGAAGGTTGCGAGTTTGATGTAGATACACTGCAAAGTTTTGTTAAAGCAACATATCCTGATTTGCGTAAAGCAATTAATACAGCGCAACAATACAGCGCAAGTGGAACATTAGTTCTTCCACAAGCTGGTCAAAGCACAGATACCAGCGAGTGGAAGTTAGAAGCTATTGCTATGTTCCAGAATGGCAAAGTTCGTCAAGCTAGAGAACACATTTGTAAAAAGATTACTTTAGAGGAGTATGAAGAAGTCTATCGCTTCTTGTATCGTAATCTAGAATTTTGGGGCAATGATGAAGATACACAAGATGCAGCCATCATTATTATCAAAGAAGGCATGGTGAATCACAGCTTGTGTGCTGACCCAGAAATTAACCTAAGCGCGACGATTGTCAAACTTGACCGGCTGCGTCGAGGTATACTGTAAACTGCGGAAGCAAAGACTCGAGTCCGACAGTTTAATTACTCACCGTATATTTTCAATACCTCAGCTACAGCAGGGTGGCGTTCTACGTCCCTCTGCTCAAACTCTACTACCCC
>JACCEC011960504.1_pt1 | contig 21270 bp, 21 predicted proteins | sample 7450121 | NCBI WGS metagenome assembly JACCEC01 (sample SAMN15323455, study PRJNA562643) | freshwater metagenome | isolation source: river surface water | place: USA:Blue River Watershed | collected 2017-08-18 | reverse complement strand
TCATTTATGTCCATCTTTCAAAGCGGTTAAGTGGTTATTTGAGTTTTTCGCTCAGGGTCAAATTTTTGATTTTCCGAAGCTTTTTATGTACGGGATTTTGCCACAACCTATTTAGGATTGCTATATTTCATGTATTAATTATGTGTATTTGTCAGATTAAAGCAATACGTTGGCGTTAGCCTGGTGTCATCAGTGTGTCATCGCTAACGAGATTTTTATAGATTATAATTAATCTGAATCGACAAATCAATTCATTCAATCACATTAAAAAACAATGAGCAAACTCATCTTAGAAATTCCTGAAGATTTAGCAGAAACTTTACATTTGCCACCATCGGAAAGACTTTCAAGAGTTAAAAAAGAACTAGCGATCAGACTTTATCAAAAAGGAATTTTATCTTTCGGTAAAGCACGACAATTAGCCGAATTAAGTAAATGGGAATTTCATGAGTTACTAAGTCAAGAAAACATTGAACGCAGTTATGATTTAGAAGAATTAGAAACTGATTTATATAATTTAGAGAAATTACAATGAAAGCGGTTAGTAATTCATCAGTTTTAATTGCTCTGAGTAGTATTGGACAATTAGAACTCCTTAATCAACGATTTTCCGATGGTGTATTTATTCCCCAAGCTGTTTGGAAAGAAGTTGTAGAAACTGGATCAGGAAGACCTGGAGCTAACCAAGTTGCAAAGGCTTCATGGTTAACAATTTGTCCGGTTAATAATATTAATTTAGTCGCTTTACTCAGATTAGAATTAGATGAAGGAGAATCAGAAGCGATCGCCTTATCTTTAGAACAACTGAATTCAGCGATTTTACTCGATGAAAAAAATGCTAGGCGCGTTGCTAAACGGATGAATTTATCTCCATTAGGAACAGTCGGTATTTTAATTTGGGCGAAACAAAATGGATTAATTTCTACTCTTAAAGAACAACTTGATGCTTTGCAAACAGTGGGAAAATTTCGCCTGAGTTATTCAGTATATCAAGAAGCTCTTAAAAATGTTAGCGAACTGTAATTTTTGCTATAGCGCTACGATGATCGGGATCAGGGATGCTACTATCGAAGCCATTGGGTGATATCAAAGGTTGTTCCCGTTAACTTAATGATCTGGCCAGAATGATCAAAAACGGGGCCGCCTCTGGCGTTAATGTAGCGAATCTCTCCATCATTAGCACGAATGATGCGTAAGTTGGCTTCAAACGCCTCCCTTCTGAGTGCGGGAGAGTGAATCGCTTCCTGATGAAGTTGGCGATCATCAGGGTGAATCAAAGCTAAAACTTCTTCAGGAGTCGGGGCGGGCTGATTCGGGTCAAGACCATGAATGAGAAACAATTCCTCCGTCCAATAGGTTTCACGAGTTTTGACATCGAACTCCCAACAGCCCACTTGAGCGACTCGTTGGGCATTTCGCAACATCATTTCTGATCGCCGTAGTTGAGCTTCAATGTGTTTGCGCTGCTGAATTTCTTGCTGTAGACGGGCATTCGCTGCCATCAATTCTTGCCAGATATGGGCGGTAATTGAATCAAGCATCCCTTCTGGGAGACAGGGATCTCGGTTAAGAGACTGGGTTTCCTGCTTATAAACCGGATCGAGACAGTACCCTTGACCATAGTGGGTTTGAATAAAATCTTGAAGACCCGCTTGTTCAAGTTTGCGGCGAATACTGCGGATATGGCTCTTGAGGGTGGCATCGCTGGGTAACTGATCGTCCAATGTCCACAGGCGATCGCCCATCTCACCGCGAGAAAACATTTGTCGGGGATAACTGAGAAATAGCTCCAGAATTTGGTATTCCTTGCGGTTGACCTTGACAACTTGACCGTGACAGGTGATTTCCTGGGCCACAGGATTAAGAGACAATGGCCCCCAGGTGAGCAGGGGACTGGCTCGACGAAGGCTCCGCCGCGCTAAAGCACCCAGATGGGCGAGAAGTTGGGGGGGCTGAATGGGTTTGACTAAACAGGCATCGGCGCCACTGTCTAAGCCCTGGACACAACTATTTGCATCAGCAGGCTCCAGCATTAGCAGAATCAGGACGGGGTTGCCAACATCGCGCAAGCGACAACACAGGGTCACACCATCCAAATCAGGCAATACCGCCTCCAGCACAACCCCATCGTACATGAACGCTTGGAGCAATTCCCAAGCTTCCTCGCCATTGGTGGCAATATCAACGATGAAGCTATGGCGGGATAAAATCTGATGCAGGACGCTCCGCAAGCTTGGATCAGGAGAAACCAGCAGAATTCTCATAACGGGTCGGAGTATCTTTCCAGCATTACACAAACTTTTCACTTTTATCTGTCATACTTTCCTCAAGTTTTTTAGTCAAGATTAGATTCTAAAAGGGTGGCTCTATATGGTTCCTGCCTCGCATCACGTCCATGATTTCATTCAAAAGAATGCCTTGAGCAGTGGTGTGATCAATGGTGTTATTAACGGTGTGATTGGCTGGTTTATGTTTCGAGGAAAAGAAGCTCTACCCCTCACGGTTGATACGATATCAGCCCATGAAAAAACTGTTTTCTCGACGGGGGTAATGACAGCATTTATTCTGTCGCTGATCTTGGGGACAATTGCCTTTTTTACCTTCAGCAAAAAAGCCAAAACTTTTCCAGTGCCATTTCCAGAGCTTTTGGATCGGCCTTTTTTATTTTTTGGGCTGAGAACAGTTCTGTTTTATTCTTTGTTTGCCTTTGGTACAGCCGCCTTGGTGGCCCTGTTTTTGCAAAAGTTTTTAGGAACAATTCTGGTTACACCTTTGATCGGCGCCATTCTCTTAGGAATAATCGCCGGGATAGCTTCCTGGTTTATTAATGCGGCGGTCATGAAAGCGATGTTGCGACCTGAGTAGGCTTTTGAAGAACTAAGTATTTAACATTATGGAGATTGTGTCGATATGGCAGTTTTAGACGCATTTAAGCTTGAGGGTCAGGTCGCTATTGTCACCGGAGGCGGGGCTGGTATTGGCCGGGGCATTGCTGAATTGTTTGCCCAGGCTGGGGCTGCTGTAGTTGTCAGCGACTTAAAGGAAGACACGGCTGCTGCGGTTGCTAACAGCATTAACGATCACGGTGGCAGGGCTCTAGCCGTAGCTTGCGATGTCACGAATGGGCAGGATCTTGAAAAGCTGGTCAACGCTACCCTGGATGCCTTTGGCAAAATCACCCTATTAATCAACAACGCTGGGGGCGGTGGGCCGAAACCCTTTGATATGCCGATGGACACCTTCATTTGGGCTTACAAACTGAATGTGTTTTCGGTGTTTCATCTGTGCCAACTGTGTGCTTCCCACATGGAGGCAGCCGGGGGAGGAGCCATTGTGAATATTTCCTCGATGTCCGCAGAGAATAAAAACATCAATATGGCGTCTTACAGTTCCTCCAAGGCTGCGGTTAGTCACCTGACTCGAAATATTGCCTTTGATTTGGGGCCCAAGGGAATTCGGGTAAATGCGATCGCTCCGGGTGCGATTAAAACCGATGCCTTAGCGACGGTACTCACCCCCGAAATCGAAAAAGTCATGCTTAAGCACACCCCCCTGGCTCGGTTGGGAGAACCCCGTGATATTGCCTATGCAGCCTTGTTCCTGTGTTCTCCGGCTGCTAGTTGGGTAAGTGGACAGGTACTCACCGTCAGTGGGGGCGGTGTCCAAGAATTAGATTAAGTTCCCCTTGTATTTCAGAGTATTCAACCTTAAAGGAAACCACTATGAGCAACTTTGATGCCTTTGCTGACTTTCGGATGGATGGTCATGTAGCCATCGTGACTGGCGGAGCCCAAAATATCGGGGAGGCCATTGCTAAAACCTTTTCGGGCGCGGGTGCTAAGGTGATGATTGCTGACCTGAATGGCGAAAAGGCCCAGGCAACAGCCGCAGCCATCCAAGCTGAAACGGGTAATCAAGTATTGGGGATAGGCTGCAACATCACGATTGAGGAGGATATTCAAAACTGTGTCGCCAAAACTGTCGAAGCCTTTGGCGGTATTTCAACTTTAGTGAATAACGTCGGCTGGGGCAAATCCTACGACGATCCCCTGGATGTTCCCTTAGAAGAGATGATCGACAGCTATAAACTCAATACCCTATCGGCGATGCGCATGACCGCCGCTTGTCGTCCCTATTTACTGGAAGCTGAAAACGCCACCATTACTAACTCCGGTTCTTTGGTGGGGGTGTTACCTGCTTTTGACTTTATCGCCTACTCCGCCGCCAAGGCAGCCCTGAACCACATGATGCTGGGTCTGGCTCACTATTTTGCCAAGCAAGTCCGCATCAATACTGTGCTCATTGGTACAGTGCTCACCAAGGGCTATGCCGCCGCAGGTTTGGATGAAAAAGCCCAGTATGCTCTAGCTCACCCCGACAATTTGACCGGACGTGCTGGAAAACCCCAGGATATTGCCAACGCCTTCCTCTGGCTGGCGTCTCCGGCGGGGTCTTGGGTGAGTGGTCAAACCTTACAAGTTTCTGGTGGCGGTAAGCGCGTCCGCCTCAAACCCGAATAAATCCTATCAATTAAGGGTTATATGTCATCCTGAGCACAGCGAAGGATCTCTGATGGGTTATTGAGAAAAGTAGAGATTCTTCACTTCGTTCAGAATGACAGAATGATTTTCAATTATTATTAAAATCATCAAAATAGTTTTTTGTTATAATAATATTAGACCCCATTAGAGGCTAGAAACTCATGATGGTGCAAACTGCTCCTAAAACCTATAGTTTTGAAGATTATCTCAATTATAGAGATCATACCGATTTTAAATATGAACTGTTGAATGGAGAATTAATTCAGATGACTCCTGCTAGTGGTTTACACGCTGAGATTTTACGTTTAATTTATGATATTTTAAAAGCCGAAATTCAACGATTACAATTAGATTGGGTTGTACAACCGGGAACGGTTGGAGTGAGAACTGGAATCAGAAAATCCCGAATTCCTGATATTTTAGTAATGACAGAAACTCAACGTCAATTGTTGAGGACGTTACCTTCAGCTATTTTAGAAGAACCACCTGTATTAGTAGTAGAAATTGTTAGTCCGAATAATTTAGAAGATGATTATCGTTATAAACGTTCAGAATATGCTGCATTAGGGATTCCCGAATATTGGATTATTGATTCACAAGAAATGAAAATCTCGATTTTAACGTTAGTTTCTGGATTTTATGATCTAGTAGAATATAGAGGAGAAGATACCCTTAATTCTTCTAGTTTTCCCGAACTCAAATTGACAGCCGAACAAATTTTAAATGCTTTATAGATTTATGGTAAAACCTGGAGAAACCGAGTTTCTAATTGTTTGTAAAAACCCGGTTTTAGGGAAGATTGAGTCAGTTTTGAGGCAACGACCAAACCTTTAACGTATCATCAAAACTCCCCGTAATTAACGTATGATTTTGAGGATTAAACACCACATTTACCCAAGCTTGATGTCCTTTAAACGTTCCGACAAGTCCTCCATTTTCCACATTCCAAAGTTTAACTCCTCCCCCAAAATCACCACTGGCTAAAGTTTGTCCATCGGGACTAAAAGCAACGGATTGAACCTTTTCTTGATGACCGAGAAGAATGTGCTCTGGAGTATTATTAAAATATTGAGATTCTAATTGTTGTAAATCCCATAATTTAACAGCATGATCCCAACTTCCCGTTGCTAACCTTTGACCATCGGGACTAATCGCTACTGACCAAATCGCTTCGGAGTGGGCTTTAAATGTTCTTAATAATTCTCCGCTATGCCAATTCCAAATATCAACAATACCGTTAGTTCCACCACTAACCAAGGTTTGATTATCTTCACTAAAAGCGAGAGACTGTACCTCAGTTCCATATCCGTTTAAGGTTTTTAACGTTCGTCCGGTGTCAATATCCCACAGGCGAATGGTTTGGTCACGGCTGACACTGGCCACCGTTTCCCCATCGGGACTAATGGCAACCGCATAAACCCATCCTTGATGACCGTAGAGCATTTTTTTCTGGCGACCATTCCACAAATCCCAAACTAAAATGCTTTGGTCTCCGCTTCCACTCACTAACGTCCGACCATCGTTACTAATCGCTAAGGTTCCCACAGGTTGAGAATGTCCTAACAAGGTGTTAATTAATCCTCCGGTATTGGCATCAATAATATTAATTGACCCATCGGTATTGCCATAAACTACAAATTGACCATCGGGACTCACCGCCACCGACCACACCGGGCCAATATTTTTTGATAAGGTTCGGACAGTCGCAGGATTTTGAAGAATAGGTGGGGCAAAATTATCAATTTGGGGTACAGGAATTTTAATATCAGGAACTTGATAAATGGGTTCTGGAGGTTGGGAAGAAATTTGAGGAACAACAGAGGGGAGACGAGAACTCATGAATAAAGAAAACAACGCTAAGGCGACGCCTCCCCAAGTAGTTAAGACCCATTTTTGTTGAACGGTTTTTGTTAAATTAACCGGAATTGGCCCTGATTTTAAATCCTGCATCACCGCCATCGCTGAGGCATATCTTTTGTTAGGGTTGCGTTCAATTAATTGAGTTAAAATTCGGGTTAAACGCTGACTAATAGGTGTTTTTAGATAATCTTTCCAAACCCAATTATTTGTTTTAATGTCAAATAAATCAAACGGAGACATCTGGGTTAATAGATGTAGACAAGTTATCCCTAAACTATACAGATCCGTTTTAGCATTAATTTCTCCTTGCAGTTGTTCCGGTGCTGCATATTCTGGCGAACCTTGATGCGGGGTTGCAAAATTTTGTTGCGGATAAATTCCAGCAAAATCAACTAAAATAAACGGTTTTGCAGGGGGAATAACAACTGAACGACGGATGATATTTTCAGGTTTAATATCTCCATGTACCATTCCGTTTTCATGAAGAAATTGAAGTACAGGCAGAATTTCACTGAGGATATACCAAATTTGCAACTCTTGAAACACGCCTTCTTGTTGAACTTCTTCGGCTAAATTTCGCCCTGAAATATAGTCCTGTACAATATAACCCCAATCTTTTTCTTCAAAGGATGCTAATAGGTTTGGGATGGCGGGATGTTGGCTGATGGGGTCTAATTTGCGGGTATAAATACGGAACTCAACACGGGCGTCTGGTTGGGATGGTGGATAAAGACATTGCTTAATGACGCATCGAGGTTGAGACGGTTTATCTTCATCAACGGCTAAAAACGTTCGGTTCCATTGACTTTGACCTAAAATTTGGATAGCACGATAGCGGTTTTTGAGGCGCAATTGTGAGCCACAACTCTGACACAAAATGGCGTGAGTCGGGTTTTGAGGATTCTGACATTGGGGGTTGATACAGTAACTCATAACCGTAATTTTTTAGTATATTTTTTCTATGATAAGTCCTTCTTAAACTTTAGTCTGATTCAGGGAAAGCGATCGCTGATTCTTAAATAAACTCAACATCTTTGAGAGAATTTTCTATCATTGGGGGGATGACGACATCAGGTGTTAAACTGTTTAGCATTCCAAGTTGATTATAATGGAGTCCGAAGACCCAGGCGGAAAGTCCGTGATTTTTTCTGGTTTTTTTTCTAAAATTAACTAAATTAATCCTAATCTGTTTTAACCTATGGCATTTATTCGTATTGTTCCCAGTTGGCAACTTCCTGAAAATCAAATTACATCAGAGTCCGTATTTCTCAATCGTCGTCGCTTTATGAAAAGCTTAATTGGGGCAGGATTAACAGCCACAATTTTACCTTTAACCGGATGTCAATCTTCCTCAACGGGTAAAAATCAGGATAATTTTTCCACGCAAGTTATTTCAAATTTTACCCAAAATCCAAATTTTGCTGATGTTAATCGTCCGGTCACGGCGGAAGATTTAGCAACAAAATATAATAATTTTTATGAGTATGGCGGTTCAAAATCCATTTGGCAAGCGGCGCAAGCGTTACCCTTAGAAGATTGGAAAATAGAGGTTTCGGGATTAGTTAAAAATCCGACAACTTATGACTTAGATGATCTTCAGAAAAAATTTCCCTTGGAAGAGCGAATTTATCGCTTTCGCTGTGTAGAAGCTTGGGCGATGGTGGTTCCTTGGTTGGGGTTTCCTATGAATAAATTAATGGCGGCGGTTGAACCCACTTCTGAGGCGAAATTTGTGCAGTTTACGTCTTTTTATGATCCTAAAATAACTCCTGGGCCGGGATTTTGGGCGAATAGTTATCCTTGGCCCTATACTGAGGGATTAAGGATTGAAGAAATGGCAAATGAGTTAGCGTTTTTTGCCATTGGAATGTATGGAAAAACCCTTCCTAAACAAAATGGTGCACCGTTACGAATGGTCACTCCTTGGAAATATGGATTTAAGGGGGCAAAATCGATTGTTAAAATTGAATTTGTTAAAAACAGACCTGCTACGTTTTGGAATACGTTAGTTCCTGATGAATATGGTTTTACAGCGAATGTAAACCCGAATAAACCTCACCCTCGTTGGTCACAAGCGACGGAACGAATTGTTAGTAATAGCCCTAGTTTTTCTTGGGAAAAACAGCCGACTTTACTGTATAATGGATATGAGGAATATGTTGGTAATCTTTATTCTTAAATCCACGATTTAAGGTGATCTACACAATCAAAAACTGTGTTGTTAGGCTTTAGCCTTTCTTGTTTGCTAAAGCCCAACACCGTCACAAGCTAAAAGTTGAGAAATTCTTAATTCTATTTCAAATGTCCGCAATATTGTTTTAAACAGCTTTGTAACAATTGAGCATCAAAAATAATCGGGAGAAAATGAATACTTTTGACTTCTCGAAAATAAAATAAAATGGGTACAGGAGTCCAAAAAATTTCCCAGTTACTCCACTCTTGATAGGGAAACCGACGGATGAGTTTACCTGAACGATAAACATCTAAATCTGTTGGCGTAAATTGTAGACGAATTAGGGCAGTTTGGATAAACAGAAATAAAGCAAAAAAAGCCAGTGCTAAACTTCCCCATCTTTGAATTAAAAACAAAGGAAATGCAGTAATCATCAGCACGATGGGAATAATATAATTAGGAGGTAATTCAATCGTATTAGGAGTTTGGGTGGTGGGTGTTGTGGTCATGGGTTAAACCTAATTTTGTAAACTTTAAATTAATATAGCGCTACTTGAAGAGAGAATAGGGAACAGCTTGACTGAATTAACTCATAACGGTGCTTCCCATCCCTTGAAACATAATCCAAGATAGGAAAAAATCAAGGATAAAAATCGATAATAAAGCCGTAACAACGGCCGTTGTTGTGGATTGACCGACTCCTTTAGCTCCCCCGGTTGTTGTTAATCCCCAACTGGTGCCAATAATTGCAATAGTCGCCCCAAATACTAATCCTTTAACTAACCCACTACAAACATCCCAAACTTGTAAAAAATTCCGTACAGAATCTAAAAATACTGTCGGAGAAATATTGTACATACTATTAGCAATTAATAACCCTCCTGCTAATCCCGTAATTAAGCAAATAATCGTTAAAATCGGTAACATGGAACAACAAGCAATCACACGAGGAATGACTAAATAATCTACCGGGTCAGTTTTCAGCATATAGAGGGCATCAATTTGTTCTGTCACCCGCATGGTGCCAATTTCTGCCGCAAAAGCCGAACAAACCCGTCCCGCAACAATGACGGCGGTTAATACCGGACTTAATTCACGAGCTAAAGATAGAGCCAACAATCCTCCGACAATATTAACAGCACCTAAAGCCACGAATTCTCGCGCCACTTGAATGGTAAACACCATTCCTACAAAACTGGCTGTTAGCAGGGCAATCATTAAGGATTCTGGGCCAACAGCAATCATTTGTTCCAAAGTATTACGACGATGGATTTTACCTTGAAGTAAATGCACCACAACTTGTCCGGCCAATAATAGGGCGGCTATAAATCGCTGTAGCCAAATTTCAAAGCTGGAACGGGTATTAGAATTGCTCAAAGGAAAAAAAGGGATAACGTTAAACAAATTACCAGAAATATACAAATCTTCAACAAGATTTTTAAAGCCTAAATTTTAATTTTTTTGACTTTATATTTAAGTTTTCTCACAGATTAGATTAAAACGCGCGATCGCTCTTATCTTAGAAATTAGCCAGTTAGATTGACAGTGATACCCAATCCAACAAAGGTCAATGATACTAGCATCCAAATATAAGATATAAAATCCTCCTAGGGATAGATTTATGAGTATTTTTCCTCATCTGATTCGTTCTTTGCTCCTAGCGATTACGTTTAGTTTCATCACCCCTTTATTATTGATCGCGATGGGATTAATTACTTTTGTCTTCATGAGTCACCTTCCTTTTATCCAAAGCTTAGGGGAGTTTGGCTGTAACCAAATGCTCAAATTTCTTGCCACCTTTGGCAGTGGACGTCCTGTGCAGGGGTGTTTAGTCATTGCCTTAACTTGTAGTTTAGTGGGAGGATTATTTGATACCTATGCCACTTGCCAAAACTTACGGAGCAATTAAACAGCTATTATTAAATCAAATAGTAATCCGGTAAAGATTTGGTTGAGTCAATATTATAACCCGGATTCAAAGCTTTTATTAAATATAATTTATAAATCTCTACAGTTCTACATAATTTTTTTCATAACTCGAATTGGGTTTGGAACTACAATAGTTTAGGATTAGAAGCTATCAATAATACCCTTTATTTTCCATTAAGTGATCTTGATTATGGCACAGAATTATGGATGAGTAATGGTACAGAAACAGGAACAATGATGGTAGCAGATATTAACCCCGGACAAGCAAGTTCTAACCCTTCTCTTCCCGTTGATGTTAATGGTATCCTTTATTTAACTGCTGATGATGGAATTCATGGAAATGAGTTATGGAAATTAACCTCAACACAAAATACCTTATCAAGAAGTGAGCTTCAAAATTTGGCGATGAGTCATCTGAATTCAATGTCCGAATTAATCAGTAGTGCTTATCCAGCCCCAACTTTTTCTAATATCCTTGAAACCCCTTCTAACTTCGAGTTCATTTAAACAGACTCGTTAATGACAATCAGTTCTAATTCGGTTCAAAATTCGTTTACTATTTTGAGAGGAACTTTTGTTTTTAATTTAGGATAAATTCGTTCAATGGCAGATATTGTTGATATTGCTGTAGGCGCAGGTTCGTTTACAACCTTAGTGGCGGCTGTTCAAGCCGCAGGTTTAGTGGACGCCTTAAAAAGTCCTGGCCCCTTTACCGTTTTTGCGCCCAATGATGACGCCTTTGCTAAACTTCCCCCTGGAACGGTACAAACCTTAGTTCAAAATCCTCCCCAGTTAGCCCGAATTTTAAAATTTCACGTCGTTTCGGGTAAACTCTCAAAAGCTGATTTAGAAACATTGGGTTCTGTCACGTCTTTAGAAGGTTCACCCATTCCTATTAACTGTTCCGATGGGTTTGAAGTGAAAAATGCAACGGTTCTCGCCCCCGATATTGAAGCCGATAATGGCATTATTCATGTCATTGACACGGTGATTTTAATGGGTTGATTTTGTGTTCTAATTGCCCAATAAATAACCCGTAGGGGTGGGGTTATCCCACCCATTTTTGGGTAGTAACTATCAACTATTAATTTTGGAGAAAAAATTTTGAGTCGGTTTAAAAAAATCACAGCAATTGAATTATTTGCTGGAATTGGAGGTTTTCGTTTAGGGTTAGAAGCAAACCAAATTCAAACGATTTGGGCGAATGATATCAATGAATTGTGTTGTCAAGTTTATGAAAGCAATTTTGGTAAAAATTCAATTCAGTTAGGAGATATTAAAACTATCAATTTAGGGAATATTCCTGAACACGATTTATTAACCACAGGATTTCCTTGTCAACCATTTAGTCAGGCGGGGAAAAAATTAGGAATTCGAGATCAAGTGCGAGGAACTTTATTTGAACGAATTGTAGAAATTATAGAAGATAAAAAACCTCAGTATTTTTTATTGGAGAATGTTAAACGTATTTTAACGATGGAACAGGGACAACATTTTAAAGTAATATTAAATGCCTTAGCATCCCTTAATTATTTGATTGAATGGCGAATTATTAGCCCTATTAATTTTGGGATTCCTCAAAACCGAGATCGAATTTTTATTTTTGGAACTCGTTTTGAATCTAATTTTAATTTTACGAATTTAGAAGATTATTTAATATTTTTAAACCAAAGTGAAACGGAATCTCTAAATATTGATTTAGAACAAATCAATCAATATTTATCTCCTATATTAGATTCAAAAGCAAAAAATTATCCTTGGGGAATTGCTTACCAAAATCAAATGTATAGTCAATCTCTACCATCATTTCCTAATATCTATCCCCCTAAGCAACTCAAAAATATTCTTCAATCTGAATCAGAAGTTGATCCTCAATTTTATTTTACCGAAGATACTTTAGAACGAATTAAAAACAGTAAAGCAGTTAACCGCTATTGTAATGGTGTAGAAATTTTATATAATCAAGATGGAGGTGCAAGGTTAGGATATACTGTTTTTGGGGTTAATGGAGTGGCTTCTACTTTGACGGCATCGACTTCCAGACATTATGAACGCTATCAAATTGGCAATCAATTTAGACGACTAACACCGATAGAATATGCTCGTTTAATGGGTTTTCCTGATGCTTGGTGTCGAGTTGCTAGAATTTATGATCAATATGCTTTATTTGGAAATGCTGTTGTTCCCATTTGTATTCAATGGATATGTGAAAGAATTGGGATAAAAAATATAATAATTCCTCCTAAAAGATATCAACTGTTAACTGTCAACAGTCGTAGGGGCGGGGTAACCCCGCCCCTACCAGTTAACACCTAATTTCCTAATTTAACGATAATCAGAGGTTTGGATATTTCTTAATCGAGCTTCAGGACGTTTAAATCGATCTAATTGCGCTTCAAAAAATTGACGATTTGCCATCAAATGTTTAGGATTCGGATCATCTAAGGGATACAATAAAGCCGTGCGTAAGGCTTGAATGACCGCAGATGTCACACAATACATTGACCGTTGGAAACTATTCGCCAACTGAATCAACATATCATCCTCACCTCGACAATGTTTTTGATAATATTCCACTAAATAAGGTGGCAAGAAATGTAACATATCTTGCATTAATAATGTTGGGGGAATTCCTGCTGTCCCAACGGGGAAAATATCAGCATACAAAATCCCATAATGGAAGTCATTCTGATCCTCTGGAACTTGTTTTGCTTGCGCGTTATAAGATTTGGTTCCTCGGAAGGGAGCAGTCCGATAAAACACCGCTTCCACATAGGGTAATGCCGCTTCATACAGCCACATAAACCCTTTAGATTTGGGGATAATTTCGTAACATTCCCCATCAATATAAACGTGATGATAAATCGGACGACCTGCGATCGCAAAAATCCCATTAACCAGAAAATTCATCGCTTCAGGAACACTGGTTAATTTACCTTCATCATAAAGATCGCTCATTTCAAAAAACACAGGCGCCATCACTTCCCAAAACAGCCCTAAATTGCTGTAATAGGACATCATTCTCACTTGTTCGATGAATAAATCTGGGAACATTTTATAAAGTCCCATCATCATCGGATTTTTCTTAAAATAAGCTTTAATTGCTTTATCAGCGTTCGCTTTATATTCATCGGTATCTAAATATGGATCAAATAATCCCCCCATATCTCGATGCCAAAGCATCGCCTGCATACACGCTTCGGCAAATTCCATATTCACCCGATCATGCCATAAATGATGCAATAATTTCGGCATTTTTTTAGTTTCACCCGTTTCTATAAAAGCTAATAACTCCGGGTGTGCAGTAGCTTCTCCGCGCCAAATTCTTAAATCAGCATCATCTCCTGCATAATGATTATGTAGGTCTAAATATTCTTTAGGAATGAAATATTTAAAAAAGGGTAAAGGATTTAAAAAAACCTGTTCAGCAATATAAAGTAAATCCCGCCAATAGAAATCCATCGGCACTGCATAAGCTTTATAAATCCCGATAATTTGCATTAAATTTTCTGGGGTATCGGGTAACATTGCCCCCCCGGCTTCTAAGCGGTGAATAATCTCTGAAAATTCATGGCTTGAGGGGGGTAATTTGGTTTGAGGTAAGGTTGCTGTTGTCATGATTTTTTCCTAATTTTAAGTGTTGTGAAGGAGGGGAATCAGAAACCGGGTTTCTCAAAAAAAATTCTGATTAGAGCTAAAAAATTAAGCTAGAAACCCGATTTCTTGGGGGTTATTGTTTAATCGCAACTTGGGTAGGAACAGCGTTATTTAAAGCAATTACCATGGATTGAGCGGTAGGTTCCATCCATCGGAATAACCAAGTCGGTTGGATACCGAGAACAAAAATTAAGGCTGCTAAAATTAAGGCGGGAGCTTGTTCAGATAAACTCACTTTCGGATAATAAGCCAAGCTATTATCGAGTTTTCCAAAACAGGTACGGTTGAGGAGAATAACAAAATAAACGGCCGTTAAACCCGAAGCAATAATACACAATAAACTGTGAATGGGGAAGACTGAAAATGTTCCTTGGAAGACGGGAAACTCAGCGACAAACCCAACTAAACCGGGGATACCAGCACTTGCCATTCCTCCCATAATTAATAGGGAACTGGTGAGGGGTAAACCGCGAATAGGGTTCATTAAACCATTGAGAATATTTAAGTCACGGGTTCCCACTTTTTCTTCTACAACCCCGACTAATTGGAAGAGAATAGCAAGGATTAAACCGTGAGCAATCATTTGAGCAATTGCCCCAATTAAACTGAGTTCATTAGCGGCTGCTGCGGCAACTAAAATATAACCCATGTGACCAATTGAACTATAAGCCACCATGCGTTTAATATCCTGTTGAGCAATAGCAGTTAAGGCGCCATATAAAACACTAATTACCCCAATGGTTGCCAGTCCAGGGCTCACAATATGCCAAGCTTCAGGAAACAGTTGTAAGCCAAATCGAATTAAACCATAGGCTCCTAATTTTGCCAAAATTCCACCTAATAAAATCGTTACAGGAGGAGAAGATTCAACATAGGCATCGGGCAACCAAGTATGCAGGGGAACTAAGGGAATTTTGATCCCAAATCCTAAGAGTAAAACGGTGAGTAAAATTAATTGAGTGCTTAATGCAAAATCCTGGGTTTTAATGGCAAAATAATCAAAACTTCCGGCATCACTGAGCCAAGCCATGCCTAAAAATCCAGCTAAAATTAGAATCCCTGAAACAGCCGTATAAATCAGAAATTTCATTCCCGCATAGGCGCGTTTTTCACTGCCCCAAATGCTAATTAAGAGGTAAACGGGAATCAGTTCAAGTTCATAAAACAGAACAAACAGCAGTAAATTCTCCGATAAAAAGGCTCCGGCTATGCCTGCATTGACTAACAGAATCATGGAATAATAAAGGCGGGGACGGTCAATTTCTCCATGACTGCTGGCAATGGCAATGAAGGTTAATAAACCACTTAACCCGATTAAGGGAAAGGATAAACCGTCTATGCCTAAACTGTAGGATAAGCCTAATTGTGGAATCCAATCGAGATATTCTTGGAGTTGAAAATTAGGATTGGTTAAATCAAAATCAAAGGTGAGTTTTGCTGTCCAAGCTAAAATGATACTGGTAATGATTAAGGCAATAGAACGAACTTGCTGGGCTGAAAATTGTTTAGGCAATAGCCCAAGGAGCAAGGCTGCCAAAACGGGAATAATAATTAAAACACTCAACATAAGTTTAGGGTATGAAAATGAGGGATAATCTCAGGAATATTCAAGTTAACCCAAAAGTAGGTTTTAAAGTCAGCTTTGAAACTTTATTCATCATAAATTACCGATTTTAAAAATAGTAAGTTTATGAATTTTAAAGTCTTAATAAATGCTATAGAAATGATTTATCAAAATTTCATATCTTTGATTTTTCATTTCTATTTTCACAAAGGTTTTAGGTAATCAGTTTAACTTTTCCGGTTTCTAATTCATAAAAACCTCCAACAACTTTTAATTCATCATTGGCAATTAGTTGAGCAATAAGCGGAGAAGACTTTAACTGTTTAAGTTGTAGTTTGACATTGGCAATAACCGCTTCTTCCCAAGTTTGCTTACCTTTAACCGCAGGTTTAATGGCATCAATAATACTGCCTATTTTACCCGGAACAGAATTTCCGTCCAGAGTCGCTTTAACGGCTCCACATTTTTGATGACCTAGAATCATAATGGTTTTAACTCCTAATTCTAAGGCTCCAAATTCCAAGCTTCCGATTTCTTCAGAGGTGACAACATTTCCCGCATTACGAACTACAAAAATATCACCTAAACCTTGATCAAAAATAATCTCGGCGGGTACTCTGGAGTCAGCACACCCTAAAATAGCAGCAAAAGGTTTTTGACCTGCGGCAACTTCCTTAATTCGTTCTATATTTTGGTTAGGATGTTTCTGTTTATTTTTGATAAACCGTTCATTGCCTAACATTAATGTTTCTAAGGCTATTTCTGGGGTGATTTCTGAGGTTTCACAACTGGGAGCTTCTGCGAGAATTCTCTTTCTGTCTCGGTCTAAAACTTTTGTTGTGATTCCCGCCGTTAACAAGGCTGTACTCACAATGCAAACTCCATATTGCAATAAATCTCTGCGAGTATAATTGGGTGTATTGTAATCTGGGGTCATGTTGTCCTCCCTGGTTCATGCCATTGACACGGTTCAACAAGCAAGTTTATCCATCATTGAATGAAATTGATTATAAACTTGCTTGAGACCCCTTTAAGCTACCACATTGATCTTTCCTGTATCTAAGTCGTAGTAACCTCCCACAATTTTTAATTTCCCCTCTTTAATGAGTTGGGAAATTACCGGAGAAGCTTGTAAACGATTCATTCCTAATTTAACATTAGAAATAATGTTTTCTTCTAAGGTTTTATTTTGATTAATGGCGGGTTGAATCACGTCTAAAATACTGGCAATTTGACCGGGAACTGCTTTTCCTTCAATGGTAGCTTTGACCGCCCCACAATTTTTATGTCCAATCACCATTAGGACTTTAGCTCCTAATACTAATGTACCAAATTCTAAGCTACCAATTTCTTCAGGTGTAGCTACATTTCCGGCATTTCTTACTACAAATAAATCCCCAAAGCCTTGATCAAAAATAATCTCTGAAGGAACCCGTGAATCAGCACAACTGAGAATAGCGGCAAAGGGAGCTTGTCCTTGGGCAACTTCTTGAATTCTTGCCATGCTTTGATTCGGATTTTTGCGTTTATTTTCAATAAACCGTTTGTTTCCTTCTAACAATTGCTTTAAGGCTTCATCAGGGGTGATATTATTTCCAGCAATCGCAGGTTTCTGAGTTAACCAATTAGCTTTTGTTCCTAAACCGACTGCTAAAGCAGTAGTTCCCGCAGTCGCAGCCCCAAATTTTAATAAATTCCGACGAGAAACGTTTAGATTGTTTTGAATTTTGTTCATAATTTCCTCACAGTTAATTCAAGTTTGAGCTAGCCAGAATTTTCAAAAAAAGGATTAATTCTGGCTGAGAAAGTAGACTGATTTTAAAACAAGTTCAGGGAAAAATACCCTAATAGTAAAGTCACTCCGACAATAATTGTCAGGGCATAAAATTGGGTTTGACCAGAAACGTTATATTTCAAACTTTGCCCACTAAAAACCGTTACCAGTCCCACTAAGTTAACAAAACCATCGACAATATAACGGTCTATCCAATACATGACATTTGAGACTAATCCCACCACAAAAATAATCGTAACTCGATACAATTTGGCGGTGTAAAAATCGTAAGCAAAGAAGTCTTGTAAAGCTTGAGACGGAAGTTTAACGGGTTTCGGCCAATTGTTATTGAGATAAATTAACCCACTTAACCCACATCCGGTTAAAGTTGAAGCCGTTAAAATTGCAGCAACAGTGAGATTAATTGTATCTCCTTGGGGTAATAAATTCCACTGTTTTAATAATAACGGAAGATGCAAACAAAATCCCGCTAAAATTGTCATGGGTAACACCATTGCCCATAACACTTCCGGGGAACGGGTGGTCATTTGTTTGGGTTTTCCGGCAAAAATTAATCCAAATTCACGGGTTAAACTAAAAGCGGTTAAACCATTGACTAAAAACAAGCAAAATGCAATTGCAGGTTGAGTATTCCACAGGGTTTCTGCTAACTCTAATATTGTCCAAAATCCCCCAAAAGGAGGCACCGCAATTAAGGTTGCCATTCCGATTAAAAAAGATAATCCAGAAATCGGACGTCGTGACCATAACCCGCCATATTGAGTTAAATCTTGGGTAATATTATTGCTAATAATTCCCCCAGTGGTCATGACTAATAAAGCCATGGGTAAGGCATAGGTTAATAACAGAGAAAGAGCCGCTTGAGTTTGTCCGGTTCCCACCGCAATAAAGGTGATCCCCATATAGGCACTTACGGAATAGGAAAGGGCGCGTTTAATATCAATTTGAGCAATGGCAATACAACTGGCACCAACGGCCGTTGCCAACCCAATAAATACCATCGTTGATAATACAAAAGGTGACAAAGCTAAAACAGGTTGTATTTTGACTAAAACCCAAGCCCCGGATGCAACTACAACAGAATTGCGTAAAATTGTACTGGGAAGGGGGCCTTCCATCGCTTCATCTAACCATAAATGCAGAGGAAATTGGGCGCATTTTCCCAGGGGGCCAGCGAGTAATGCTAATCCTAATAAGCTGGCAACTTTCGGGTCAAGTTGAGCAGTTTGTGACCATTGAGCTAATTCAGTAAAATTCCAAGTTCCCGCCAAGGGAAATAATGCAACCACTCCCATTAATAGGAATAAATCTCCGACCCGTTTCGTTAAAAAAGCATCTCTGGCGCCAGTGACGACTAAGGGTTGGTTAAACCATAACCCGACTAATAAATAGGTTCCCAGGGTGAGAATTTCCAGAATAATGTAACTGTAGAACAGGGAGTTACACAACACTAACCCACATAATCCCGCTTCAAATAAAGCTAAAAGGGAATAAAATCTCGCCCATCCCCAGTCCATTTCCATGTAACCGACGGCGTAAATTTGGGCTAATAAATTTAACCCGTTAATGACTAAGGTGGCACCAACGGTGACAACGGAAACTTCTAAGGGAATAGAAAGATTAAGGTCAACGATGCTAAACCAAGGAATGACAAAGGGTTGGGGAGGATGACCCCAAATTTCGGTTAGGGCACATAACCCATGTACAAAGGCGAGTAGGGAGGTAATGATATTGACATATCCAGCCGGACGAGGGCCAGTGCGTCGAATAATGGAGGGAAACCAGAGGGCGGATAACAACGCTCCCATTAATGGGTAGCAGGGTATCCACCAAATGGTGTTCAGGAAGAAATCAGCCATTGGTGTGACCTATTGTTCGGTTTGCAAAAAGATTTTAACGGAGCAAAACCTTACTCCTAGGGCTTTGTAGCTTATTGAAGTTGGGTTAACTTCGGGAAACTACATAGATTTTTTGCTGTTGAATATAAACATACCATAGATATTAGTATATGGATAGACACAAGATTATATCAATATAAGAGATATTTCTCATCTATTTAATAAATTTTTATTATAATGAGCAAAAATACTTAATTAACCCTGTTTTTTAGAAGCTAGAAATGAATTATCAGTTTGATCAGAACAGAGTCAAGAAATAATACAAAATAGTAATAAGGTATAATAAGTTTTGTGCTTTATAAAAATTATATAAAAACAATATGAAACAGCTTTCCTTATTTCCTGAAGAAGAAAACCAATATAACCCTCATAACTTAGATACATCCAGTTGGGGAACATTTAAAGATAGTTTAAAAGCTCCTATTCATAGCTGGTTTACCTATCCAGCCGGGTTTTCTTATAAAGCTGTTGAATCTAGCCTGAAGCAATATCAGATTAAACCCTTAGAAATTGTTTATGATCCCTTTATGGGTTCGGGTACAACTAATGTAGTTGCCCAAAAATTAGGGGTTAGTTCCTATGGGTGTGATGCTCATCCTTTTGTTTTCAGAATAGCGCAAGCAAAATTAAACTGGAACGTAGGAATAACAGAAGTTACAAAATCCATGAAAACCATTTTTTCATGGATTCATGAAAATCAAAAAATAATTAAAGAAACGGCTATCCTAAAAGAAATTTTTCCTGAGTTGGTTTTAAAGTGTTATGATCCAGAAAGTTTGGTTGATTTATTGTTGATTCGAGACAGCTTGTTTAATTCTGAAATCGATCAGAAAATGAAAGAATTATTACTGGTATCTTTGACTAATGTACTGAGACAGGTTTCTACTGCTGCCACAGGATGGCCATATATAGCTCCTAATAAAATTAAAACAACATCTCATAATAAGGATGTATTTTCAGAATTTCAAATCAATAGCTATAAAATGGTTAAAGATATAGAGATTATGCTAAGAGAAGCGGATAAAAACCATTTTTTATCTGAACATAATTTGTTTAATATAGATTCCAGAAATACTAAAGATTTCATTCCAGAAAATAGTATAGATCACATATTTACTTCCCCTCCGTACTTAAATAATTTTGACTATGCCGATAGAACTCGATTAGAAATGTATTTTTTCGGTTATGCTAAGAACTGGGCAGACCTTACTGAACAAGTCAGAAAAAAATTAATGACTTCTGCTACTACACAAACCGCCAGAAGGGATGATCGATATATTCTTTCATCAGATCTAAAATATTATGCGCCTAAAATCTATAATTTTCTTGATGAAGCTATAGAAAAATTAGGAATAATTCGTTTAAATAAAGGAGGAAAGAAAAATTATGATTTAGTTGTTGCTGGATATTTTAATGATATTTATGAAGTCTTAAAAGATTGTTATCGTGTTTTAAAACCAGGAAAAAAAGCTATTTTTGTCTTAGGAGATTCTGCTCCCTATGGAGTCCATATTCCAACAGATGAACTGATCGGAGAATTAGGAGTTGCTGTAGGGTTTTCTAGCTATAGAATTGATATTTTAAGGCAAAGAGGTGACAAATGGAAAAAAAACCCTCAACGCCATACAGAAAAATTAAGAGAATCTATTGTTACCTTAATGAAGGAATAAAAAAACTATGAATAATATTAGTATACAAAATCCGGGTAGTGCATTAGGTGAAGCCATTGGAGCCGAACTGGAAAAAGCACTTAATACTTTTTTGAGACAGGTTGCAGAGCAGGAAGGATACCATTTTATTAGCAAAGGAGTAGGAACAACAAAGCAGGGAAACTCCCGAAAAGTATTAGTGAT
>JACCEC011485836.1_pt1 | contig 21287 bp, 21 predicted proteins | sample 7450121 | NCBI WGS metagenome assembly JACCEC01 (sample SAMN15323455, study PRJNA562643) | freshwater metagenome | isolation source: river surface water | place: USA:Blue River Watershed | collected 2017-08-18 | reverse complement strand
GATGAAATGGCCCCTCATTGATATTTCTGCTAAAATAATAGGGTAGTAAAGTTTTGCTATCTACGATTGATTCATATTTATCACGTACTTTAAAAATCCAATCGTATCTACGATTAGAATTACCTGTAGCTGTAAAAGCAAATGCAGACTCCCCCTCCCATTTAGTTGGCATGACTGTAAACTGAGCATCACCCGCATTAACATATAAGCCAATGACATTATAATAGATGGTGTAGGTGATTTTTTCACCAGAACTAAATGAAGTATTGGATTGACTACATATCTCTTTAGCTTGCCTTGGCATGAAGGTTAATAAAGTGGCCATCCAGAATTGAAACAAGTATAAAAACATCTTAGGGGGGTATATCTATTATAAATTTATCGCTTTAATCTAAAACCAAGTAATAAAATTGCACCTAAGATAGAAGGAATTAAAAAATTAACCATCCAAATTAAAGTGGTTAAAGCGATTAGCATGATATCATTGTGGTAAAATGGCGCCATTAATAATAAAAATAGTTGACCACGTATGACCAAATCAGTCAAACTGATTGCAGGAATCATACTTAGGAAAAACAATAAAGCCATTATTGCAGTACTTAAATCCAGCCAATCAACTGGAATAGAAAGCATTTGTGCAGCCCAATTATACTGCATGAGGTAGACCAAATAACGTGCAAAAGCAAGTCCAATTAGTTTCCATTTTAAACCTGAACTAATTTGTAAGTGGTTTAATTTAGACAACCACCCTTTAAAAGATTGATTGTATAAAAATAAAAATATAGCTAGCACTGCGCCCCATGGTGCAACCCATTTCAACCAAGGCAAAAAAGGTAAATTCCAAAATAATGCAATACTACCAAAACAGATCGTCATTAAAAGTTGCGCATAAGAAGCCCAAGCCATTTGTGTGATCCCTTTTAATTTAGTTCCAGGTGCTAAAAACAAAGTTCTTCCAACATAGTCTCCAGATCTTGCAGGTGTGAAAAAGGAAAATGCTTGCCCAACTAATACAGCTCTTAATGCTTGAAAAATATTGAATTGATTGGTTTCCGCAATCACCGATTTCCACTTGATGGCCTCTATCGAATAATTGAGCGTCAATAAACACCCCATTAATAACCAAGCGGTCCAATGAATTTTTGTCAATTGAAGTTTTAAATCTGCTCCGTATTGATTTAGGTTTTCATTCTGCAAAACCTTATTGTAGATCGCAATAGCACAGATAACAAACAAAATGAACCCAATCAATTTATTTCCAAGAGAAAGCAATGGCTTTAGTTTACTCGAATTCATATTTTGTAAAGATCGTATTTTGAAGGGATATCTGTAACTTTATCCCTATGTCAAAAACGCCCATTATTTTAGGTATTGACCCTGGAACACAAATTCTGGGTTTTGCCCTATTACAAGGTGGTATCCAGCCTAAAATCATCATGATGGATGTGCTTAAATTGACGAAGGAAAAAGACATCTACGCCCGCTTACAGATGATTCATGCAAAGATCATCGAATTGATGGAAACCTATCATCCAGATCATTTCGCAATCGAAGCCCCTTTCTTTGGGAAGAATGTACAGAGTATGTTAAAGCTTGGTAGAGCGCAAGGTGTGGCCATTGCTGCAGCAATGCATTACAATACTCCTGTAACAGAGTATGCTCCAAAAAAAGTGAAGCAATCCATCACAGGTAATGGCAATGCGGATAAAGATATGGTTTGGAAAATGTTAGAACGTGTGCTGAATGTAAAAGAAAAACCGAAACACTATGATGCTACAGATGCATTGGCAGTAGCTTTGTGTCATTGGCATCAAATCAATCGTCCAGTGATTAGCACTGGTAAGGGTTTAAAAGGTTGGGATGATTTTATTCAAAAAAATCCGGGAAGATTAAAAAAATAGGTCGTCAAAGAATTATTGCGGAAGTTGACTGACAATAGATGCCTGAATCGCTAGCAAATCTTCTTTAGATAATTGCAATTTGGGATTGGCGAAATTGAGGTCATCCGCTTGATTGATTGGAATTAAATGTAAATGTGCATGAGGCACTTCTAATCCAACAGTAACCATACTAACTCGATTACACGGAAAGCTTGCCGCAATAGCTTGCGCGATAGGCTTTGCAAATACCAAAAGCTCAGAGAGGTAATTGTCTGGCAAGTCAAATACTTTATCTACTTCTATTTTAGGCACCACCAATACATGCCCCTTTTGCAAAGGAAAAATATCCAAGAATGCGAAGAATAAATCATTCTCCGCAATCTTGTAAGCAGGTATTTCACCTTGAATTATTTTTGAAAAAATTGTCATGTCTAATTTGACTGTACTAATTATATTGCAATAAGATCAATACTAAATCTCATCACACCGTTAGGTGCTTGAACTTCTGCAATCTCTCCTACTTTTTTACCGATCAATCCCTTTCCGATTGGCGAAGACGCAGAAATCTTACCTGCTTTTAAATCCGCTTCCTTCTCCCCTACTAATTGATAGGTAACCGTTTTTTTAGTCGCCTGATTCGTAATGGTGACCTTAGTCAATATCGTTACTTTGCTCGTATCAATCGTACTCGTATCAACAATCTTTGCATTGGATACCGCAACCTCTAATTGCTTAATTTTAGATTCCAACATGCCTTGTGCTTCTTTCGCAGCATCATACTCAGCATTTTCTTTTAAATCCCCTTTTTCTCTTGCTTCTGCAATCGCTCTTGATGCCGCTGGACGATCAATAGATTTCATGCGTTGCAATTCCTCACGCATTTTATCAAAAGTCTCTTGGGTTACATATACGTTTGTTTCGCTCATACCTTCTGTTTTATATAAAAAAAATACAACGCCACATAATTGAAGCGTTGCATGGTACAAAGATATAATATTAGGGTCAAATGATGCCTAATTTTTCTAATAGGATCTTGGACATCTTGTAATAAGCTTCGTGGCTATAGCCTGCTATATGGGGCGTTAAAATGAAATTCGGATAGGCTAATAGTGCCTCTAAATTGGCCTTTTCTGCTGGGTTATAGGTGTCTAATCGTTCATTTTCTAAGACATCTAGTCCAGCTCCTCTAATTTGTTGATTCTGAAGGGCTTTAAGCAATGCAGGCGTATCTGTAACCCCACCCCTACAAGTGCTGATAAAATAAGGTTGTTGTTTTAATTGTTCAAAAAAGCTGGAATTCGCAAAATGCTTGGTCTCAGTGGTTAAAGGAAGGTGCAAACTAATCACTTCGGCCTGTTCTAAAATGGCTCCCAATTGGACCTTTTTGGCTTCTGGGAATTGCTGAAAACCCAAAGCATTGGGATGGATGTCATGGGCTAAAAGCTCCACTCCAAATCCGGTTAAGACCTTTGCAAATGCAGATCCTGTATGTCCAAAACCAATGATGCCCACTTTTTTTCCAGTTAATTCATCACCACGATTTGCGTCTCTAATCCATTGTCCCGTTTTTATTTCTCCATAAGCACGGTGGATACGATGCATTAAATTCAATAACAATCCCAAACTATGTTCACCCACTGCTGTGCAATTACCCTCTGGGCTACTCACACAAAGAATCCCTTTAGATTGTGCAGCAACTGTATCAATTAATTCCATGCCACTTCCCAATCGACCGATCCATTTTAGTTCCTTAGCGACTTCAATTAATTGGGCATCAATACGCAGTCTTGTAGTCACGATCAATCCAACAGCATCTTTAATTTTGAGGCTGAGTTGATCATAATCAATTGTAGGTTCGTAGCAAAGTTCGAAACCCTTTTGCTCAAGTGTTTCTAATAAAAAAGGATGCACCGCTGCCGTTACAATAACTTTTTTAGACATAGATTATGGATTGTGCATTTTAAAAGTCAAATCTGCAAAGTCTTGATAGGTCAAGTTTTCAGCTCGCTTTGTAAATATTGGATCTTGTAACTGCTCTGTCGTAAAATAGGGCTTCAATGGATTTCTCAACATTTTACGTCGTTGACCAAATGCCATTTTTACAATATGATAGAAACTTTTTAAAGAACTAAATTCAGGAAATTCTGTTTTACGTTTTAATCGGATTACCCCACTCATGACATTAGGTGGAGGTGTGAAAGCTGAAGGGGGAACATCAAATAAATAGTCTACATCATAAAATGCTTGCGTCAATACACTCAAAATACCATATGCTTTTGAGTGTGGCTTTGCTGCTATTCTTTCTGCTACCTCTTTTTGAAACATACCAATCATCACGGGTACTTGGTCTTTCCAATCCAACACCCTAAATACAATTTGTGTAGAAATATTATAAGGAAAATTACCCACTAGTGTAAACTGATCTTCAAATGGAATCGCGGTTTCTAAAAAGTCTTCGTTGATTAACTTCCCCTCCAATGGAGGATAAGTATGTAAAAGATACGCTACTTTTTCACGATCCAATTCCACCGCTTTAAATGCTTTTAAAGGAAGATCCAAAATATGCTGGGTCAAAGCACCTGCACCTGGCCCCACTTCCAATAATTGATCGATAGGCTCCTCGGCTAAAGCAGCTTTTATTTGTAAACAAATTTGGACATCATTTAGAAAGTGTTGACCCAATGACTTTTTAAGGGTGTATTGCATGAAGCAAAGTTAGGTTTTTGTGCGTACTTTTACACTCTAATCAACTGGATATGAACCAAGACATCAGAAAACCCATTATAGGCTTTACCTGCGGAGATTTAAACGGCATTGGACTAGAAATAATCATCAAATCATTATCAGATAGCCGTCTACTTGATTTCATGGTACCGGTCATTTTTGCGAATAATAAAGCGATCAATTTTTATAAAAAGGGATTACCCGATTTTCAAATGACTTTTGCTACGGCGCCGGATCTTGATAAGTTGAATCCAAAACAAGTGAACTTGATTCAATGTTGGGAGGAAGAAGCTGCGATTCAACCTGGAGAATTGACTGATATAGGTGGAAAATACGCACTCATCTCTTTGGAACATGCAGTTGCTGCATTAAAAAATAATAAAATTGATGGCTTAGTCACAGCCCCTATCCACAAAAAGAATATCCAGTCACCTGCTTTTAATTTTAGCGGACATACTCCTTATTTGCAACATGCATTTGGGAATGTAGAAAATCTAATGTTATTGGTTGCCGAAAACTTAAGAATGGCTTTGGTTACAGAGCATCTGACTATTCAGGATATTGCACAACATATTACTAAAGAAAAGATCAAACAGAAATTACAAATTCTACACAGAAGCTTGCAAAAGGATTTTGGTGTAGATAAACCACGTATTGCAGTATTGGCCTTGAATCCACATGCAGGTGATGATGGATTAATTGGAAAAGAAGAAATTGAGATCATTAAACCAGCCATAAAAGAAGCGAAACAACAGATGTTGGTTTATGGACCCTATTCTGCAGATGCCTTTTTTGCAAGAGGGCAACATGAAAAATTTGATGCAGTCTTAGCGATGTACCATGATCAAGGATTGATCCCTTTTAAATCATTGGCATTTGGTGAAGGGGTTAACTTCACCGCTGGCCTACCTATTGTTAGAACGAGTCCAGATCACGGAACGGCTTTTGATATTGCTGGCAAAGACAAGGCAGATGCAAGCTCATTTACGGCAAGTATTTTTGAATGTATTCGTATCATTCATGCAAGACAAGGATATCGTGACATGCGCTTAAATCCTTTAAAGAAGATAAGCCATAAGATGTTTGCCAATGCAGTGGACGAGCGTCTAGAGGAGCATTAAAGAGGACAAGCTTTTTTAAGCTCCGTTAAAGCTTGATTTCCCCAAGAAGGATGCATTGGTGTTGGCATTGATTGCTTCTTCAAACAGAGCTCTGCTTTCTGAATTAAAGGCTTTGTGGACTTGCATCCGCCCCCAAACAAGGAAGGTAATTTCTGTTGAATGTTGGCTTCCAAAAGATAGATTCTAGGATTGTTTGGATTCAGCCGCTTGGCCAACTGTAAAGGTTGTCTTATTTTATCTTCATAGGTCAACCATCTCATTAGTGGATTGACAGACATCTTCGCAGTATTGGCCATACTTTCTGCACAATAAATTTCATCGTTTAGCTCAATTGATTTTGCTCTAGCAATCCACAACAAAGCGGTATTGGCTAATCGATCATTGTCTCCCATTTTCAAGAAACACATTCTAGACTGAATCATTGCAGCATAATATGGAATCAACCAGTTTTTTTTATCGGTAGCATATAGTTGTTCGAATTGTGCGTACACTTGCTGATAAGCAGCTGTAGTATTTAGTTGATTGAACTGCATAACAGCAGACTCCAGTGACTTTGCTTGATTTGCAACCTGCGCTTTAGCAGGTAATTGCATCAGTAATATAAAAAGCATTACTACATACTGCATAAGATGTAATTTAGAACATCGAATTGGAAACACCTTTATTAATTACATAATTGGCATAAGTGATTTCGATGGTACCTTTCTTTTGCTTGAGTGCCTTTTGCTTAGCCGCTGGATCTTCATCTCCAAATTCTAGGGTAATCCCGTTGGGTAGTTTGTAATCCTTTGTATTGAAACCAAAAATAATCTTGCTCGGAAGTCCATAACTAGCGTATTGACCATATTCCATGGTGATCTCATAGGTCCCGTTTTCCTTGGTTGTCGTAAAAGTCTTGTAAACTAGTGCCTCCACTGGATCAATCCATAATGTAGAAATGACCCAATCTAATTTTTCATCTGTTGGAATTAGCTTAATCGCTTGCAATTGCTTGCCTTTAAACATTTGCATGCCAGATTCAATGGCAATGTATTGCTTGTTATTTAATAAAGAATTAAGTGTTACAGACACGCCCCCTTTAGGCAATAAAGAGATGCCCCCCTCTTTTTTAACTTTCAGTAAATTGGGCTTCTTGTAGTATACTTTAACCTTACCCAATGAAGCTTTGATAAATGCCACATCTGTTTTCATCACACCCATCGCCACATAGTCATTGACAATATTCAATTTAGCACTCACTTTCTCAATCAATGCATTGGATTGCGCGTTCACTGAACACTGAATGATGCAAATTCCCAATACAAGCAATATCGTTTTTTTCATACCTAACAAATTATGTTTTTGATTCAAGCTTTACTAGCTTAAAATATCTTTCTTTTTCATGATCCATACAGAAGCGCCAACAAACAATCCAATATGAACTGTCAGTACCATCATTGAATTTTTTATTTTAGCTACATTTAAAATACTTCCAGTGATGGCATCGTTACTTTCATTCACTTGTATGTCAAAAAATTCCTTCCAATTGTTCATGTGGGTTGTAAATAAGTAAGGCTTTACTATATTAAACAACGGAATATTCAGCGTACTTAAGATGGTAAAAAATACGATTGCGCTAATGGTTGCTACAATTGGACCAATTGAATTATTTGCTAAACTAGACATTAAGAAACCTAAAGCTGCTACGGTTAATAAAGAGAAGCTCGCAAAAACAAATGCACCTAAATACCTCCAAAAAACATCTTGTTCTTGAATCAATACCACATAATTGGATTTCATTAGAAACAAATCATCCGTACCGAACACCCACATACTCACAAACAGCGCTAAGAAGGCTAGCCAAATCAATAACAAAATGGTATATATACTTGCAGCAACAAATTTAGCCAAAACCCATTGTGTACGGCTATAAGGGGTTGTGAACAATAACCTCAAAGTGCCTAAATTAGCTTCTCCTGAAAGCATATCCGCAGCAATCAAGGCAACCAGCAAAGGTACATGCACCAACAAAAGTTGCAATAAAATATAGCAAATCAAATACCCATTTAATACTTTCCCGTCAACCGTTAAAGTATCATTGATATCCTTCATCAAAAATGCAGCATAGGCTTCTCCATCAATCTTTAATCCCATTTGAATGACTAAAATCAACGCCGCAATGGCACCAAAAGCGATATAAGTTCTAGGCCTTTTGTAAATCTTAAAAAGTTCTATTTGTATAATGGGCCACATGTTAATAAGTTGAAGTAAGTTGTAAAAAATAATCTTCTAAAGAATTTTTAGACTCTAAAGAAAGTAAGGCAATGTTGGAGGCAACTAAAAAAGTATTCAATGCAGGAATTTCTAATTTAGGTATACTCAGATAAAGTCCTTCACTACGTTCCAAAATATTTGAACGATATCCCGAATCCATTAATTTTTGTTTTGCATCTAAGTCATCTAATGTTTTAATCTGCACAATGGTTTTGTTGGGATCCAATAGACTTGATGTAGGACCTTCTGCCATTTTTTTACCCTGATGGATAATTAAAATATGTGTTGCTATTTGTTCGATTTCTGAAAGCAAATGCGAAGATACCAATACCGTTTTGCCTTGATCTTTGGATAGCGATTTAATCAACTGACGAATGTCTGCAATCCCTTGCGGATCCAGCCCATTGGTTGGTTCATCTAAGATAATCAAAGCAGGATCATGTAATAGTGCAATGCCAATTCCCAATCTTTGTTTCATCCCCAAAGAATAAGTTTGTACTTTATCATTTGCCCTTGCTAGTAATCCTACCTGTGACAAGGTGGCTTCAATTTTAGATGCACTAATCTTTTGCTTACGTAATTTTGCAAATAAAGTTAGATGCTCATGAGCTGTTAAATAGGGATATAAATCGGGACGCTCAATGACTGCTCCTACCAGCTCTAAAATTGCAGATCGATTGTTCGTCAATGATTGACCAAAAATTTCGATTTGACCTTCAGAAGGGTGAATCAAGGAAAGCAACATCCTAATCGTTGTACTCTTGCCTGATCCATTTTGGCCCAAAAAACCATACACCTGACCTGCTTCTACTTCAAATGAAAGCTGATCGACTGCCTTTAAGGTGCCAAAATTTTTACTTAGTGATTGAACTTTAATAACTGACATATAACTATAACAATCAATTGAATTATTTGTTGCAAATCAATACCCTATTCACAAAAAAACCCCGAAAGATTCGGGGTTTTTTATATTCAAGTATTCACTTATTTGTATTGAGGAATCAAGCTATTTGCTAATTCAACCATTTGCTTCAATCCATCTTCAGGTAAATTGCCTTTTTTGAATTCAGCCAATACATTTGGTAATTTATTGGTCATCTCTAACATGAAATGTGCTTCAAAATCTTTCACGTTCTTAACCGCTACCTCTTTCAACAAACCTTGTGTACCCAAGTAGATAATTGCTACTTGTTTTTCTACCGTAAACGGAGTGTACTGTGCTTGCTTCAAGATCTCTACGTTTCTTGCACCTTTGTCAATTACGTTCTTAGTTGCTGGATCTAAGTCACCACCAAATTTAGAGAAGGCTTCTAACTCACGGTATAAAGCTTGGTCTAATTTTAAGGTACCAGATACTTTTTTCATTGATTTGATCTGAGCGTTACCACCCACACGGCTAACAGAAATACCTACGTTGATCGCTGGACGAATACCTGCGTTGAACAAGTTACCTTCCAAGAAGATCTGACCGTCAGTAATTGAGATTACGTTGGTTGGGATATAAGCAGATACGTCACCTGCTTGCGTTTCAATAATTGGTAATGCTGTCAATGAACCACCACCTTTTACCAAATGCTTGATAGAAGCTGGTAAGTCGTTCATATTCTTAGCAATGTCATCATTTGCAATCACTTTTGCAGCACGCTCTAGCAAACGGCTATGTAAGTAGAATACGTCACCTGGATAAGCCTCACGACCTGGCGGACGACGTAACAATAATGATACTTCACGGTAAGCTACCGCTTGCTTAGATAAATCATCAAATACAATCAAAGCTGGTTTACCACAATCACGGAAGAACTCACCAACTGCTGCACCCGCAAATGGAGCGTAGAATTGTTGAGGTGCTGGATCTGCAGCAGAAGCAGCAACGATAGTTGTATAAGCCATCGCACCATTTTCTTCCAATGTCTTCATCACACCTGCAATGGTTGATGCTTTTTGACCGATCGCTACATAAATACAATAAACTGGTTGACCAGCATCAAAGAATTCTTTTTGATTGATAATGGTATCCACACAAATTGCAGTCTTACCTGTTTGACGGTCACCAATCACCAATTCACGTTGTCCACGACCAATTGGGATCATTGCGTCAATCGCTTTGATACCAGTTTGTAATGGTTCTTTTACAGGCTCACGAAAGATTACACCTGGTGCTTTACGCTCCAATGGCATTTCATACAATTCGCCTTTGATAGGACCCTTACCATCAATTGGTTCACCCAACATATTAATTACACGTCCTACTAAACCATCTCCTACTTTAATAGAAGCGATTTTACCAGTACGCTTAACCTTATCACCTTCTTTGATTTGTTTGCTATCACCCATCATTACCACACCTACATTATCTTCCTCTAGGTTCAATGCAATTGCTTTGGTTCCGTTCTCGAATTCAACCAACTCACCACTACTTACACCGTTCAAACCATATACACGGGCAATACCATCACCCACTTGTAATACAGTTCCAACTTCTTCTAAATCAGCAGAAGCATTAAAATTGCTTAATTGCTGTCTAAGAATTGCGGATATTTCATCAGGTTTAATGTCCACCATAAATACTTATTTAATGTATGATTGTTATGTTATTTATAATTTTGCTACAAATTCGTTAGATAAAAATTGTTTCTTGATATCTAATAAATCTCTTTTAATACTTGCGTCAATTAAGTTATTGTCAAATGACAATACGAAACCACCAATTAGATCCTCGTTGGTATGCGTTGTCAATTCAACTGTTTTAAATTGCGTTTCTTCTTTAATCTTTTGCTCAAAAGTTTTCTTTAATTCATCGCTGATAGTCACTGCTGTAGTCAAACTAACTTGATGAATTCCCTTTAAAGCATTGTATTGTTCAATCAATGCAGTAGCAATTTCTGGCAATGCACTTTCTCTACTTTTCTTCACCAATAAAACAATAAAAGACAAAGACAACGCGCTCACTGCATCTTTAATCACAGCAAGTATAATTGCATTCTTTTGATCCGCTTTAATGATTGGACTTCTTAACACATTTACAAAATCATGGCTTTGGGCACAAACTGCTTGAAAGTATTTCATATCAGCATGCACTGCATCCAATTGATTTTGCTCAATGGCTAAATCGAGTAAGCTCTTTGCGTATCTTCCTGCTAAACGTACGTTGGGCATTTCTTACTTTTTAATTTAACTTAACTCCTTCAGCGATTTGCTTAATATAGCTTTCTTGTTCTGCTTTATTAGACAACTCTTTTCTTAATACTTTCTCAGCTACTTCCACAACCAAATTGCCCACTTGATTTTTCACTTCAGTCAATGCAGCATTTTTTTGTTGTGTGATCGCCAATTGTGCGTCGCTGATAATGCGCTCATATTCATGCTTCGCTTTATCTTTTGCGTCTGCCACCATTTTATCAGCAGTCTCTTTTGCATCTTTTAATAAGCCTGCTCTTTCTTCACGTGCCTTAGCCAACAACGCTTCATTTTCATTTTGCATAGCAGCAATTTCAGCCTTCATCTTGTCTGCACGTAGTAGTGCTTCTTCGATGCCGTTTTCACGCTCAGCAATTGCTTTCAACATTGGCTTCCAAGCAAACTTGCCTAAAACAAACAAGAGTACTAAAAACGCAATTGCATTCCAAAACACCAATCCGATGTCTGGTAATACCAATGGGTTAATTTCTAATATGAACATAAGATTTATTTATCTTAATTAATAATGTCAAAGTTAAAATAGGCTCATCGCCCTGTGCTAGAGCCTATTTAATTTCTTGGATATCCAAGTTGATTATCCGTTACCTAATAAGGCAACAACCACAGCAAACAAGGCAACGGCCTCAACGAATGCAGCAGCAACAATCATACTTGAACGGATATCGTTCGCAGCTTCTGGCTGACGTGCAATACCTTCAACAGCACCTTTACCGATCTGACCGATACCAATTCCAGCACCGATAGCAGCTAATCCAGCGCCAATTGCAGCAATACTTCCTACCATTTTTTTACGTTTTAATTGTTATTGAAAAAAAGTTAAATATTTTTTAGTGATGTGCTTCGTCTTTATGATCATGATGATGTTCCTCGTTCGCCATTCCAATATACATCGCTGTTAACATGGTAAAGATATAGGCTTGCAAAAATGCAACCAATAATTCAATCATGCCAATAAATACAGCAAATGGAACTGCTATTGCAGATGCATACACCGTCTTGAAAATAAATATGATACAAATCAAACTCAATACTAAGATGTGGCCCGCAGTAATGTTCGCAAACAAACGAATCATTAAAGAAATAGGCTTAGTGAATACACCAATTAATTCAATTGGTGCCAAAAACAATTTCATGCTCCAGTGCATACCTGGCATCCAGAAAATATGTTGCCAGTAATTTTTATTCGCACTTAAGTTCACTACAATGAAGACACAAACTGCTAACATCATTGTGAAAGCGATATTTCCACTCACATTCGCTCCCCCTGGAAATACAGGTATTAAACCTAAAAAATTATTCGTCAAAATCAAAAAGAATACGGTCAACAAGAAAGGCATGAATTTAGCATACTTCTTTTTGCCAATATTTGGGATGGCTAATTCATCTCTTACAAATAACACAATTGGTTCCATAAAAGATTGAACTCCTTTTGGTGCAGATGTTACGCCTGTCTTTTTATACGCTCCCGCAGCAGTCAGGATGACTACTAGGATAATGAATACAGACACCAATAAAGATGCTACGTTTTTAGTGATAGAAAAATCCCATAAAGCTTTCGTAGCTGCTTCGTCAATGGCTTCAGTTGCATCTACAATCTTCACCTTGCCTTCAATAATTTTGTAATCAAAGTTTCCTTTGTACACGATAGGCTCATGATGTTCATTCATGAACTTTGCAGAAGAGAACACTTCAATTCCTTTTGGGGTGTATAGAATCACTGGCAATGAGATAGAAGTATGTCCCCATAAATGCCAGCTATGATCATCTTTAATATGCTCTAAAATAGTTTCTGTAACATTGAATTCTTTTGCTTCATGCCCAGCAGGATTGGCTTCATGTGCTGCCGCTAAATTGGTATCCGCAGTTTGGTGCGATGTATCATGCGCAATGGCATTTGTATCCGCATGCACTGCTTTTTCGTTTGCAAATGTATTGCCAGAATAAGCCAATGTAAATAAGCTCAAACACAATACCAGTAAAGATTTAATACGTCTAGATGCCATAGGGATCTCAAAATTTGCGGCAAAGATAGGAATAAACCTGCTGAAAAGTCAGAATATTTAACAGAAATATGGGCCTAAAAAAATTGTTTGTTAATTACTTAAAATATTGATTTTCAGTAATTTAAGAAATTAGCTGCTCTTTTTGGGGTCAAATTGCATTTCGTTAAGGGCCTTATAAAATCCACCCTGCTCCATTAAGGACTGATGTGTTCCTTTTTCAATGATTTTTCCATGCTCCAAAACGAGGATCTGATCTGCCTTACGAATGGTAGATAGTCGATGGGCTATTACGATAGAAGTTCTGCCCTGAATCAATGTTTCGATCGCCTTTTCAATCAACTGTTCGCTCTCTGTATCGATTGAAGAAGTCGCTTCATCTAAGATTAAAATACTTGGGTTGTACAATAAAGCGCGTATAAAACTTAACAATTGCCTTTGTCCCAGACTAAGTGTTGCGCCTCGCTCCATCACATGGTACTGATATCCTCCTGGAAGTTGCATGATAAAATCATGCATGCCAATCATCTTTGCCGCCTCTTCAACTTGTTCGGGGCGAATTTGAGGATTGCGCAATGTAATATTATCATAGACAGAGCCAGAAAATAAAAATACATCTTGTAAGACGACGCCTACTGAAGCCCTCAATCGGTCCAGTGCATAATCCTCAATCAAGACACCATCTAATAAAATTTGTCCTGCTTGATAAGGATAGAGCCGATTTAAAATACTTATAATAGAAGTCTTACCACTTCCTGTTGGACCTACTAAAGCCACTGTTTGTCCAGCTGCAACTGTAAAATTTAAATCATTTAAAATCCAATTGGGTGCTTGATAAGCAAATTGAACGTTTTTAAATTCAATTGCCCCCTGAATTTGAGCAGGTGCATATTGGCCTTTATCTAAAGTAACATCTTCATTATCTAATATCTTAAAAACACGTTCTGCTGCAACCATCCCCATTTGCAAAACATTGAATTTATCTGCAATCATACGGAGTGGTCTAAAGATCTGATTTAAAAATAAAATGAACGCTACAAGCATACCTGCATCTAGACTTTGCCCTGCGACCCACCAAACGATTAAGCCAATACTTAGCGCCAATACCACTTCCACAACTGGGAAAAATACTGAGTAAGCGAAAATCGCTTTAATATTTGCTATTTTATGATGTTCGTTGATCCTATCAAATTTTTTCATTTCTTTTTCTTCTGCCGCAAAAGCCTGCACCACTTGCATCCCAGAGATATGTTCTTGTACAAACGCATTCAATGCTGCAACCGCATTTCGAACTTGAACAAAACTCTTGTTCACACTTTCTTTGAAAAAATAAGTAGCAACAATCATAATCGGAAATGGAATTAAACAGATTAAAGTCAACTGCCAGTTGATAAAAAACATAGTTGTTAAGGTCACCACAATGGTTAACATATCAGCGATGATTGGAATCAATCCGTCCGAAAAAATATCATTGATACTCTCAATGTCATTGATTGTTCTAGTCGTTAAGGTTCCGATGGGTGTTTTGTCGAATTGACGCATTTCCCAATACATGATTTTTTGGTATACCTTATTCCTTAAATCTCTAATCACTTGTTGCCCTAACCATGACATCCCGAAAGTGAAACAAAAACGAAATAAGGTTTCTAGGATGATGAATGCCACTTGAAAAAGTGAGATAGCCAATATGAGCTGTACTATTGAATTAAATGATTCTGAAGGTAGCACCCAATGGACCCAATTAGGCAGATGCACCTGTTTGCCAATCGCCAAATTCACTGTAGCCTGAATCAAATAAGGACGAATGGGGGTAGCGAATGCTAAAAAGATGCCAAGAAAGACGTTGATCCAAAAAATAAATCGATAGGGCCCAACAAAAGAAAACACCCTACTCAAGATAGAGGTTTTGAACATGGGTTTAGGCTGGGTGGTTGACATAGCGGATCAAAGTTACACCGCTTTTACGTATTTTCGTGTAAGCATGGAAAGTACCGATCAAGAATTATTTAATGTAGTTGTGACACCCTACAATTTGACTGACGAACAAGAGAAAAAAGAAATTGTTCGACATTACCGTGCATTGCTTAGAACCTTAAGGACTAAGCTAAAAAAAGGGGATCGTGAATTACTTAGAACCGCATTCGAAATGGCCGCTGATGCGCATAAAACGATGCGTCGTAAAAGTGGAGAGCCCTATATTTTACACCCCATTGCTGTAGCGATGATTGCAGCAGATGAAATTGGACTAGGTGTGCGAAGTACCATTTGTGCTTTGTTACATGATACCGTAGAAGATACAGATATCACTTTAGATGATATCAAAAGAGAGTTTGGAAATGAGATTGCAAAAATCGTAGACGGATTAACAAAGATTGCCACGGTCATGGATACCAATAGCAGTCAACAAGCAGAGAATTTTAAAAAGATCTTGCTCACTTTAACGGATGACCCTAGAGTGATATTGATCAAGCTCGCAGACAGATTGCACAACATGCGAACGATGGACTCAATGAAACAAGAGAAGCAACTTAAAATTGCCTCTGAAACCATTTGGGTTTATGCACCATTAGCACATCGCATGGGCTTGTACAATATTAAGACTGAATTAGAGGATCTGTCCATGAAATATTTGGAGCCAGATAAGTACCGTGAGATTGCTAGAAAATTAACTGAGACAAAAAGAGAGCGTACCAAATATATCAATGAGTTTGTAAAACCATTAAAAGAGAAGTTGAGCCAAACCGGGATTCAATTTGATATTTTTGGTCGACCAAAAAGCATTCATTCCATTTGGAATAAAATAAAAAAGAAAGGGGTAAGTTTCGAAGAAGTCTATGATCTGTTTGCCATTCGTATCATTCTTGATGTGCCTTTAGAAAAAGAAAAAGAAGAGTGCTGGAAAGTGTATTCCATGGTAACAGATGAATACCTTCCCTCTCCAGAAAGATTAAGGGATTGGTTAAGCAACCCCAAGAGCAATGGTTACGAAGCATTGCATACGACTGTGATGGGTCCTCAAGGTAAATGGGTAGAAGTACAAATTCGCAGCAAAAGAATGAATGAGATTGCTGAGAAAGGTTTGGCAGCCCATTTTAAATACAAAGAAGGAACACAAAGTGAAGATCGTTTTGATAAATGGTTTGTTCAGATAAGAGAGGCATTGGGTAATCAAGAGGAAGAAAGTATTGACTTCTTGCAAGACTTTAAAACTTCTTTTTTAGCAGAAGAAATTTATGTCTATACCCCAAAGGGTGAAGTAAAAATGTTGCCAGTAAATAGCTCTGCACTTGACTTTGCCTTTTATATACATACTGCGATTGGATCCAAATGTATTGGTGCAAAAGTCAATCACAAATTGGTGCCGATTAGTCATAAATTAAGAAGTGGAGATCAGATAGAAATTATCACTAGTAACAAACAAAAACCTTCAGAGGATTGGCTGAATAATGTGGTGACCGCAAAGGCAAAAAATAGTATCAAAGATGCCTTAAGAGAAGAAAAGAAAATCATTTCAGAAGAAGGAAAATATACGGCTCAAAGAAAATTAGAAGGAATAGGTGCAGTTTATAGCCCCTACAACTTAGACCAATTGGTTAATTTTTATAAATTACCAAGCCAGTTAGATTTATTGTACAAAATTGCCACCAAATCAATTGACCTCAAAGAACTTAAAAGCTTTCTAGTCATTGGTGATAAAATAGAAGCACCAAAGCCTTTAGTGGTTGCACCTGACCCGAACGCAGAAGTCAACATATATAAACCACTACCCAAAAAAGGAGATTCAGAATTGATCATTTTTGGCGAATCAAGTGATAAGATTAAATACAATCTAGCAAAATGTTGTAACCCTATTCCTGGAGACGATGTATTTGGTTTTGTCAGCACTGGTAAAGGACTGATCATTCATAGAACTAGTTGCCCTAATGCCACACAACTGTTAGCGAACTATGGACATCGTGTTGTCAAAACGAAGTGGGCTAAAAATAAAGAAATTTCATTCCTAACAGGGCTAAGTATCATTGGATTAGACGATGTTGGTGTGGTGAATAAAATTACTACCATTATTAGTGGAGATTTGAAGATCAATATTGCAGCATTAACCATTGAATCCAAGGATGGGATGTTCGAAGGTACCATCAAAGTCTTTGTTCATGATAAAGATGAATTAGAAGAATTGGTGCATCGGATTCAATCCTTACATGGTATTCAAAAAGTGACCCGTTTTGACACAGAAGTGGTCTAAAATCAAGTAATCAACAGGATGGGAAAAATATGTGTGAAAACATTTCCTATTATTGGACCCTTAAATAGGTAATCAGCATTTCTAGACTTATTTTTGCTACTCAAATTCAAATTTATGGTAGACGTAATTTTAGGACTTCAATGGGGCGATGAAGGAAAAGGGAAAATCGTGGATTATTTTGCACCCAACTACGATGTCATTGCTCGTTTTCAAGGTGGTCCAAATGCAGGCCACACTTTGTATGTGAATGGTACTAAAATGGTCTTACACCAGATTCCATCAGGAATTTTCCATCAGGATAAAATCAATATTATTGGCAATGGCGTGGTATTAGATCCAGTAACATTGAAAAAAGAATGCGATGCAGTGGCAAGTATGGGTATTGATGTGAAAAAAAATCTATTTATATCCGAGCGTACCAATATCATCATACCTAGTCACAGAGCTTTAGATAAAGCATCTGAACTATCAAAGGGAGAAGCTAAAATAGGATCCACTTTAAAGGGCATTGGACCTGCTTACATGGATAAGACAGGAAGAAATGCTTTAAGAGTAGGCGACTTATTAGATAAAAAATTCATCAGCAAGTACATTGCTTTAAGAATGAAGCATCAAAAGATTTTGGATAGCTACAATTTCAATGAAGATATCTCTGAAATGGAAAGCGAATTCTTTGAAGCCATTGAGTTTTTAAAGACAATGAATATCATCAATTGTGAATACTTTATCAATGATCAAATTAGCAAGGGTAAAAAAATATTAGCTGAAGGCGCACAGGGCTCTATGTTAGATATCGACTTTGGTACTTTCCCATTTGTTACATCAAGTAATACTATTTCTGCTGGTGTTTGTACTGGTCTGGGTGTTTCTCCAAAACAAATTGGCGAAGTATTTGGCATTTCTAAAGCTTATTGTACTCGTGTTGGTAGTGGCCCCTTCCCTACCGAATTGCATGATGCAAAAGGGGAAGAATTGAGAAAGATAGGCAGTGAATTTGGCGCAACAACTGGCAGACCACGTCGATGTGGCTGGATTGACCTAGTTGCTTTAAAATACACTTGTATGATCAATGGTGTAACGCAGATCATCATGACGAAGGCAGATATTCTAGATTCTTTTAAAGAACTAGAACTGGGTATAGCATATGAAATGGAAGGCAAACAGATTGATTATGTTCCATTTCAATTAGTAGGTACTCCTGTAACGCCAATTTGGAAAAAAATGGCAGGATGGGAAGTCGATACAACCAAAATGAAAAATGACGCTGAACTGCCAGCTACAATGAAAACATATATCAAATTTATTAATGAATATTTAGGTGTGCCTGTGAAGTATGTATCAAATGGTCCTGGCAGAGATCAAATTGTACATTTATAAACAAAAAAAAGCAATAAAAAAAGTCGCATTATTTTTGATAAATAAAATTTTCATTTGAAATTTACATAAATATTCCTGATTGAGTTATGGCAGTAAAATCTACAAAAGAGAAAAAGACAGCGACACCAAAAAATGGCGTAGTAAAAGCTGAAAAATCAAGCAAGACATCTTCAAAGAAAAATGTTGATGATGAGGACGATGATATCGACGAGGAAGAAGAAACAGATACAGACGATTGGGGTAAAGCTGACGAGGACGACGACAGCTGGGATCCAGACTTCGCTGAGTTTGATTTACCTAAAGCAACTAAAAAAGCGGGTAAAGCAAAAAAAGGAGAAGACGATGATTTAGATTTAGACTTAAACTTGGAGGACGACGATTTGTTTGACGACAAAGACGAATTCGATGATGATTTTTAAAGTGTAATTGATCTACTTTTTTAATCAATATCCAGATATAAAGATTGTATTGAGGCCTGTAAAATTTGATTTTTATGGGCCTCAAACATTTTAGCCTCTTTAGTAGGTAACTGAAGCGTATAAGACTTCCCTGCAGACAATTGCTGATCCATATTTGGATTCAATTCTTTTAACTGATTCAATGGCATCTTTAACCAACTTGCAATTGTTTTTGCATTGAATCTTCCTGAGATTAAAATCGTTTCTATGCCTGCTACAGCCACTACATTTCCTGTATTCACTACTTGGGCTTTTTGATTGACTTCTGGCATGACTACACCCTCAAATATGGCATGTGTGGCTATGAATTTTTTAACATGATTTCTAGTTTCTAATGGAAGTTCATATTGTAATGCCCAAAAATCTTTTGTTTTCTTTTTTTCAATTACTTTACTCAATCTTCCTGCGCCTCCATTGTATGCCGCCACAACCAATAACCAATCTCCAAATTGCTGGTACAATTCTCTAAGAATGGTCGCTGCAGCTTGCGTACTTTTTTGATAATCCATTCGCTCGTCGGTTGGAAGTAATTTCAACCCCAATCTAGTTGCTTCTGCAGGCATAATTTGCCAAGGGCCTGCTGCACCTGCCCAAGAGACTACTTGTGAACTTAAGTGACTCTCAATGACACTTAGGTATTTCATTTCTACCGGAATGCCGTTGGCAATTAAGATTTGATCGTATAGGTTAAAATAAGGTTTTGCCCAGGTTTTCATCTTACGCAATCCTGCACCCTCTTTTTCAATATAGGATTGAACAAAGCTGATTGCCTTTGGATGCATTTCAATGACAAAAGATTTGTCTTTATCTGGCACCTGCTGTACCGTAAATAAACTACTGAATCCAATTCTATTAAAACTTGAGCTATCCTGTGCAGCCGTACTACCAAAACAAAAAAGTAAACAATATATGAATAATGGTCTCATATGCAAGAGGCTATGCTTCCATCAAGGAATTTGAAAAACTAAGTAATGCCGATTCTTCAAAAGATGCACTCATCACTTGTAGTCCAAATGGCATACCATTTGAATGGGAGAATAAGGGCAATGAAATAGCAGGTATACCAACTAGATTAGCATACACAGTATAAATGTCAGCTAAAAACATTTCCGTTGCAGATAGATGCTTTGTCCCTATCTTAAAAGCTGTCGTTGGCACTGTCGGAGAAATGATAAAATCATATTGTTTAAATACCTGCGATGTAAAATCAACTAATTTTTGTCGAACCTGTTGCGCCTTGGTAAAATAGGCATCAAAATATCCAGCACTCAATACAAAAGTTCCTAATAAAATTCTTCGTTGAACTTCTGCACCAAAACCTTCTGTTCTAGATAATTTATACAATTCGGCAAGGTCTTCTACTTTTTCAGCTGTTCTATGCCCAAATCGGATGCCATCAAATCTCGATAAATTACTTGACGCTTCGGCAGTAGTTAATACATAATAAGTTGGTACGATAAAATTCAATAAATCAAAATCAACTGCCTCCACGACATGCCCTGCTCCACGCAGTTGTTCTATTTGATTTTCAATTTGACTTTTTATTTCAGCATCCAATCCTGGATGTGTTAATGTCTCTTTAAAATAAGCAATTTTTTTAGTCCCCTGTTTTTGTTTGATAGCTTGAACATAGGCTGGTACAGGTTTTGTTGAAACCGTACTATCAAAATCATCTGCTCCTGCAATGACTTCCAAAACCAAGGCAGCGTCAGCAATATTTTTACTAAAAATACCAATCTGATCAAATGAAGAGGCGTAGGCAATCAATCCGTACCTTGATATCCTACCATAACTTGGTTTCAATCCAACGACACCACAAAAGTCTGCTGGTTGACGCACGGATCCGCCTGTATCTGATCCCAAGCTCACCATACATAAATCGGCTTGTACTGCTACTGCAGAACCACCAGAGGAACCACCGGGAACACGTTCTTTATCTGCTGCATTTTTAACTGCACCAAAAGCTGAATTTTCATTACTACTGCCCATGGCAAATTCATCACAGTTTTGACGACCAATGATGATCGCACCAG
>JACCEC010065499.1_pt1 | contig 21292 bp, 17 predicted proteins | sample 7450121 | NCBI WGS metagenome assembly JACCEC01 (sample SAMN15323455, study PRJNA562643) | freshwater metagenome | isolation source: river surface water | place: USA:Blue River Watershed | collected 2017-08-18 | reverse complement strand
GTTTCTGGATCTAACCGATCCAATTCAATGGTGTGATTTCCTTGACTTGAACGAACAATCCAACCTTCTCGGCGCGCTTTTTCCAACGCTTGAGTGCGAGCTTGTGCGTTTTTCATTTCCAACTCATCGGCCAAATCCAAGAGGATTCGTCGTTGTAGGGTTGAAACTTGAACTTGAGCCATCATACCCAAACTCAAAACTAGAAAAACAAGTGTTAAACCCTTTTTCATATTAAAATTTTTCTGCAAGATATTGAAAGAAATTGAAATGTAGTTAAAAAGATGATTTTTTTAATGGGGAATTACCCACAAGGTTGTAGTCGATTAACATTAACTTAACCTTGGGTTTTCATAAAGGAAAAGTGCATAAAGTACCTTCGAGCCGTAAATTTTTTTTATGAAAAATCTATTCTCGTTGTTCTTTTCCCTATTCTTGTTAAACAGTGCATTTGCACAAACCGGAAAAATTGCCGGAAAAGTAGTCGATGCCACCTCGGGTGAAGTCCTCATCGGTGCTAGCGTGGCCATCAAAGATTCTAAGTTTGGCGGCATTACCGATGTGAATGGAGCCTATGCCATGAACAAAATTCCCGCAGGAACGTACACCTTGGTCATTAATTATTTGTCGTACTCTACCAAAGAAATTGCTGGAGTGGTGGTAAATACCGATAAAATCACCTTTCAAAACATCACCCTTGAAAAGAAATCGGCTAGCATGGGTGGGGTTACGATTGAAACCAAAGTTCAGCGCGATAACATCAATACTTTAATTTTAGAGCAGAAAAATGCGCCAACCGTTCGCGATGGTATTTCTGCCGATGCGATTCGTCGCACTCCCGATCGAAATACAGGCGATGTCCTGAAGCGTGTATCTGGAGCCGCCATCCAAGACAATCGATTTGCGATTATCCGTGGATTGAATGATCGATACAATGCGGCATTTCTCAATGGCGCACCACTTCCATCGACCGAGTCTGACCGAAAAGCTTTTTCTTTTGATCTTTTCCCTTCCAACGTGTTGGACAATTTGACCATTTCCAAAACAGCTTCGCCAGATCAAACGGGTGAATTCGGCGGCGGCATCATCAACCTAACCACCAAAGGCGTTCCCGCCGAAAATTTTCAATCCATCTCATATTCATCTGGATACAATTCCATTGCTACCTTTCAAAAACAAGTAACCTACCAAGGTGGAAAGCTCGACTGGTTAGGTTTGGATGATGGAACTCGTTCTCTTCCATCCGATTTTCCCGCCTATAAAAGTTTTCCCACCGATAAGGATGGACAATTCGTTGCAGCGAAGCAATTGCCCAACAATTGGGAATTAATCGACCGCCGATTCTCTCCAAATTCTTCTTTTCAAGGTGTGGTAGGTGGAAATATCAAGCGGAACGACAAAGACTTCTTCGGATACATCATTTCTGCTTCACATCAGCAAAACTTTAATCGCGCATCCTCCTTGCGTTATAGTTGGTCTTTGGAACCCGACTCCAATCGGATTGTGGGAAAAGCCATGGATACTTCATATACCTCTAATGTTTTAGCGGGTGGATTGGCGAATTTCGCTTTGAATATCAATCCAACCAATACCATTTCTTGGAAGAATGTGTTTTCCATCACGTCGGAAGATCAGGTAATTACCCGAAATGGCATTGGAGCGTACAATGAAGAGGAAAAAATTTATGCTCAGAATGTGGCCCGTTGGTTTACTTCCAATAAAATTTTTAGCTCTCAGTTGATGGGAGATCATTATTGGAAATCGGCCAAAATCAAAATCAATTGGGTGACGTCCTTTTCCAACATCAATCGTAATATTCCATCACTTCGTCGTTCCAGTTACGCCTACGCCTACGATCCTTCCGATCCAAATAATGGAACATGGATCTCCAATGTTACCGGTGTGGCTGGGTTCAATTCAAATGATATGGGAACGTTCTTCTTCTCAGAAACTAACGAAGAAGTGAACAGTTCCCAGCTGAATTTGCAACGCGCTTTGAACATCACCAAAGAAATAAAGAATAACGTAAAAGTTGGGGTGTTCAATCAAAACCGAATGAGGGATTTCAATAGCCGAAATCTTCAGTATATCATTTCAAATCGTAGCAAATTCAACAATTCACTTCAATATCTTGCCGAGGATTCCATCTTTTTGTCATCCCACATGAGTGATAGTGGATTCCGTCTGGCTCAAGCTTCTCGTCCTTTCGACCAATACCGTGCTCAGTCGAATCTTTCGGCGGCGTATTGGATGAACGATACTCGTTTTTCTGATGCTTTGCGCGTGGTTTGGGGCTTCCGTGGAGAATCGTATCGACAAGAGCTATCTTCCACCAAAGACAATTTGACACCGGTGAACATCGACACGACCGTGGTGGATTTACTTCCATCAGTGAATGCGGTTTTTGCCATCAATAAAAAACAAAACTTGCGTTTGAGCTATTCCAAAACCCTTAATCGCCCTGAGTTTCGTGAGTTGATGCCTTTCGTTTTCGTGGATTTCAATACCCGTTTTGTGATCAGCGGAAACGAGGAATTGGAGCGTGCTACCATTCAAAACTACGATTTTCGATATGAAATTTTCCCTGGAAATGGACAATTATTTTCGGTTTCTGCTTTCTACAAAGACTTCACCAACCCCATTGAACAATATGTACTTCCTGGGGTGAGCAGTTCTGACGGACTTCAGGTGAGTTACCGCAACCAAGCGACAGCAAAAAATATTGGATTGGAAACCGAGTTTCGCTTGGTATTGGGAAAAATCAACGGCAATGAAATCGAAAACGTTTGGGACAAATTCACGGTATTTTCAAATTTAGCTTTGATCCGTTCTCAAGTGAATGTTAAGTACAACGATACCGCTACGGCTACGATTACCCGCCAATTGCAGGGGCAATCTCCTTACGTGTTTAATGGAGGCGTAACGTATTGGGACGAAGCCAAGAAGTTCAACGTAAGTTTAATGGCCAACCGCGTTGGTCAGCGAATTTCTGTGGTAGGTTCGGTAAATCAATTTGGAAACGAAGATGAACCAACACTTTGGGAAAATGGTAGAACGGTGATTGATCTATCTTTAACCAAATCCTTCTTGAAAGAAAAGTTGGAATTTCGTGTTACAGGACGTGATTTGTTGGCACAGCGCCAATACTTCTATTGGGATTTGAACGGAAACGGTAAATTGGATTTGGATGCTGGTGGTTACGGAGATATTGTTAAAACCAAATCCACATTAACAAATCGTGTGGTTGACCCCATTACCGGTTATGAAATTGTACCTACCGGATTAACGCCTCGTGATGTGGTTCGTTGGAGCACCGTTTTTGGACGAACCATCAATCTGCAATTAACGTATAAGTTTTAATCGAGGGTTTTTGCTTACAAAAAAAGCTCAGGTACATGAAGGTGCCTGAGCTTTTTTTGTTCTGAACAATATTATTTGAACCGAAATTTTTTCGCAATTTGGAGTACTTATTCTGGCGAGAGATTCTTTTTGATTATCGTATAGCCGCCCTCCATTGGAGCAGAAATACCAACAAACGGGGGCTCGAAGCAAGTTGTTGGGCGCTCCCAGAGCCTCGAAGGGAGAAGGTCGTTACCTACATCTCAGCCGAATTTAAATTGATCCATCCTACCAAAACCAGCAGAACACCTGCTTCAGCAGATTCCACCCTAAAATGAATCACCGTTTCGATTCCCTTTTCAACCAACTTCCAGAAAAGCAAACCAAATCCCCGAACCCCTTGTTATTTTTGTTCTTCAATAGACTCCCTTGGAAAATTTAACTCCCATTCACACCGTCGGCGAGTTCGAGTTAAAATCTCGACTCCTACGAGCCATCGAAACGCACCGTTCCTCTACCATTCTCGCCGCTGGCGACGATGCTGCCCTCATTCAACCCCCTGTAGGCCAGCAACTATTACTCACCACCGACCAAATGGTAGAAGGCGTTCATTTCGACCTCACCTATTTTCCCCTCAAGCATTTGGGGTATAAATTGGTTACCCACGGCATCTCCGATTTGGCAGGAATGAATGCAACCCCTAGCCACATCACTGTCAATTTTGCACTTTCAAGCAAGTTTACGCTGGAAGCCTTGGACGAATTGGTGGCTGGAATTTTGTATGCCTGCGACGATTATCAAGTTGATTGGGTGGGTGGAGATATCGCTCCATCGCATTCCGGGTTAATCCTCAATATCTCCGCTGTCGGATTTGCTCATCAAGCGGAAATCATCACCCGAAAAGGCGCCCAAAAAACAGATTTGCTTTGCATCACCGGCGACCTTGGGGGCGCCTACGCAGGCCTATCTATTTTGGAAAGAGAAAAACGAATTTTCAAGGAAGCTCCCTCCGTTCAACCCGAATTGGATGGTTTTGAATACATTCTTCAAAAACAATTGCGCCCCAAAGCCCGAACCGATTTTCATACCATTTTGAAAGAATGGGGCATCACGCCTTCTTCCATGATTGATGTGTCGGATTCCCTCGCATCCGAAATTCATCAAATCTGCAAATCCAACAACGTAGGAGCTCGGGTTTACGAAGAACGTTTACCGATGGAGCAAATCGTAATTGATACCATTCTCGATTTGAATTTGGAACCCACCACCATTGCCCTCAATGGAGGAGAAGATTACGAATTGCTATTTACCGTTCCATTGGATCAATACGATCACATCAAAAACAACCCACATCTCACCATCATCGGCCATATCACCGAAGCGGAAGATGGGGTAATTCTAGAATCCAGAAACGGAAACGAACACCCCATTCAAGCCTTAGGCTGGGAAACAAACGAACATTCATGATTACCTTAACCCATTACATCAACGGAGAACAGGTTGCTCCCATTCATGGAAAAACCATGGACGTGGTGAATCCTTCCACTGGAAAAGTATACGCCCAACTTCCATTGGGCGATGAAGCCGATGTGGAAAGGGCTTATCAAGCAGCATCTGCAGCTTTTCCCTCTTGGAGTAAAATGTCGATCGACGCTCGATCAGCCATTCTATCCAAAATCGCCGACCTCATCGATCAAAATTTGGAAGAATTAGCGCGTGCCGAAGCCATGGACAATGGCAAGCCTTTGAAATTAGCCCGGCACGTGGATATTCCCCGAGCTTCTTCCAACATGCGGTTTTTTGCTCATGCCATTACCCAATTCAGTTCAGAAAGTCATTTCATGGAACATGAGCCGGCCATCAACTACACCTTGCGCCGTCCCTACGGAGTAGTAGGATGCATTTCGCCATGGAATTTGCCCTTGTATTTATTTACATGGAAAATTGCTCCGGCCTTGGCCACCGGCAATTGCGTGGTTGCCAAACCATCTGAAATTACGCCCTATACAGCCTATTTGTTCGGAAAAATTTGCCAAGAAGCCGGCCTTCCTCCCGGTGTTCTCAACATCGTTCACGGGAACGGACCCTCCGCCGGAAATCCGCTGGTGGCCCACCCCAATATTCCCGTCATTTCCTTCACCGGCGGCACTGCAACCGGCAAGCACATCGCCAGCGTTGCCGCTCCCATGTTTAAAAAACTGAGCTTGGAGCTTGGAGGAAAAAATCCCAACATCATTTTTGAAGATGCCGACCTCGAATTGGCCATCAAAACCACCATCGGAAGCAGTTTTGCTAACCAAGGTCAAATTTGTTTATGCGGAAGCCGCGTCTTCGTTCACCGTAGTATTTACGAAACCTTCCGCGACCAATTGGTCCAAAAAGTATCGACCATGCGCGTTGGTGACCCATTCGATGAAACCACCCAAACCGGAGCGGTAGTGAGCGAAGCCCACATGAACAAAGTATTGAGCTACATCGAATTGGCGAAAGAAGAAGGCGGTCGAATCCTTTGCGGAGGACACCGAGTTCATTTGGAAGGTGAAAACAAAGAGGGATTCTTCATTCAACCCACCATCATCGAAGGGCTTTCATTCCAGTGCAGAACCAATCAGGAAGAAATTTTTGGTCCGGTAATCACCATCATGCCTTTTGATACCGAAGAAGAAGTCATTGAGATGGCCAACAGCACCGTTTACGGATTAGCGGCCAGCATTTGGACCCGCGACGTGAATCGAGCTCACCGAGTAGCCGAAGAACTCAAAAGCGGAATCGTTTGGGTGAACTGTTGGTTGCTGCGCGATTTACGCACCCCTTTTGGAGGCATGAAAGCCAGCGGCGTTGGTCGAGAAGGTGGTTGGGAAGCCATCCGTTTCTTTACCGAACCTAAAAATGTTTGCATCAAATACTGACCTCGCATTTCCTTACCTTTGCCCCTCATGTCGCCACTTGACCGCATTCTGAAAACCATCGAACCTGAAATGAAAGCTTTTGAGGCGCATTTCGCACAGTCGGTGAAATCGAATGCCCCTTTATTGGATCGCGTAACCAAGTACATCCTCAAGAGAAAAGGCAAACAAATGCGCCCCATGCTGGTCCTTCTTTCGGCAAAAATGTTGGGTGAAGTACAAGCAGCGACGCACGTAGGGGCTTCTCTCATCGAATTACTGCACACCGCCAGTTTGGTGCACGACGATGTAGTGGACGATGCCTATGAACGACGGGGATTTTTCTCCATCAATGCCCTTTGGAAAAACAAAATTGCCGTTTTAGTAGGCGATTTCCTCCTATCAAAAGGTTTATTACTCAGCGTAAAACACAAACAATATCATTTGCTAGAAATTGCCTCCCATGCTGTTGAAATTATGGCAGAAGGAGAATTGATTCAAATGGAAAAAGCGAGGCGAATGGACATTACGGAAGAGGTGTATTACACCATCATTCGGGGAAAAACGGCTTCTTTGTTGGCAGCCTGTACCTCGATGGGCGCCGCATCCGTAGGCCGAAGCGAAGCAGAGGTTGAGTACATGCGGCTCTTCGGTGAAAAGTTGGGCATGGCCTTTCAAATCAAAGACGATTTGTTGGATTTGGACCACAACGAAACCGGAAAACCCAAAAATGGCGATATCAAAGAACGAAAAATGACGTTGCCTTTGATTTATGCGCTCACCAAAAGTCCTCACCGCAGCAAGATGGTTTCCATTGTAAAACGAAAGGGGGGATCCACCGAAGAACTCGCTTGGTTAGTAACTGAAATTGAAAAATTCGGTGGAATTGAATATGCGCAACAGAAAATGGAAGAGTTCCGTTTGGAGGCCTTGAAACTTTTGCACACCTTTCCCGATAATGAAGGAAGAAAAGGTCTTGAAGATTTGGCCGATTACATCCTAACCCGCACAAAATAAACGCGTTATTCTTTTAAAAAAATAGTTGGGAGTGTTGTTGAAAAAATCCAAATAAAAAACCTATCTTTGCACCAAAATTGACCGATCTCGGAAATTCATGGTTAAAGGTTTGAAATACACGTTTTTATTTGCGCTCATCTGTTCGCTTTTTGGCGCAAAATCTGTTCAAGCAGAAACTTCAACTGCAGGCAATCACCAAGAAGAGTCGGCCTTCAAGCCCGGCGAATTCATCATGCACCACATTGCCGACGCTCACGAAATTCACTTTTTTACCCTCAACGAAGGAACGCCGGAAGAAAAGCATTTCTCTATCTACCTTCCCATCATCGTTAAAACTGATGCTGGCTGGGAATTTTTCTCTTCTTCCCATTTTTACCACAATGAACAATCCATCGTTACCCCAAAAGGGCACGAACACTACTACGCCAATCCAGAGCATCACATGGTGATGTTCCACGAAAAGATTTATTCTTCTGCAGATGGAAAGTTGGCGGTTGATGCTGCTGGACATCCCGACCACGCCAAACACCACGAATTATTCGATCTTTCGATCACCAAGTCGGTATTTGGCTTTTTATTGGTAGGGGCGATCACCATTTTCATTTTCGCTTCCGTTGCAAAATCGTACAAGAAAAACGCTGGTAAAGCGCCAAAAGGACTTCAGTCATTCTTGGAGCCGCTCATTCTTTTCATCCGCGATGAGATTGCAAAACCTTCCATCGGTCATCACTACGAGAAATTTACGCCTTTCTTATTAAGTACCTTCTTTTTCATCTTTTTGATGAACCTATTGGGATTGATTCCATTTTTAGGCGGATTCAACATCACGGGTACGTTGGGCGTAACAGCCGTTTTGGCAACCGTGGTTTTTGTGGTTACTTCCATCAACGGAAACGGACACTATTGGGGTCACATTTTTTGGCCTCCCGGAGTTCCAGGATTCGTGAAAGTGATTCTGATTCCTATTGAAATTTTGGGTATTTTCATCAAGCCATTCGTTTTGATGGTTCGTTTAACGGCCAACATTACAGCGGGGCACATCATCATTTTATCGTTCGTTTCTTTGATTTTCATTTTTGGTCAAAACAGCGCAGGAGCCGGATACGGCATCGGAGTTGGGTCGTTGGCCTTCATGATTTTCATGAACTTCATTGAACTTCTTGTAGCGTTTCTTCAAGCGTATGTATTTACCTTGTTGGCAGCTTTGTACTTTGGCTCTGCCACTGAAGAAGTTCATCACTAATTTTAAACCATTAAATCAAATCATATGGAATTTTTAATGTCTCTTTTCATGCTAGCCCAAGAATCTTTGATGCACAAAGGTCTTGCTGGTATCGGTGCTGGTGTAGCTGCTATTGCTGCCGGCATGGGTGTAGGTCGAATCGGTGCTGCCGCTTTGGAAGCCATGGCTCGTCAACCAGAAGCTAGTGGAGATCTTCGTGCTAACATGATCGTAGCTGCGGCCCTTGTAGAAGGTGTTGCTTTGTTCGCTGTGATCGTTTGTTTGCTCGTAGTTCTTTAATGAAACTTAGGTTCGGGCGATGAAACGTTTGGTTTCCGCCCGGATCTTTTTTGCAGATTAACCTTAGAACAGAAAAAATATGTTATCAGCAGGTATAGGTACCATTATTTGGACTTCCGTAGCATTTTTGGTGGTATTATTCCTCCTTAAAAAATTAGCTTGGGGTCCCATCCTTTCCGGATTGAAGGAGCGTGAAACCTCCATCGAAAATGCATTGCGCCAGGCCGACCAAGCTCGGGATGAAATGGCTCGTTTGAACAACGAAAATGCAAAAATCATTGAACAAGCCCGCATTGAGCAGGATCGTATCATCGCTGAAGCGAAAGCTATTCGCGAAAAAATGATCTCCGATGCCAAGGCCGATGCCGAAGCTGCCGGTAAAAAACTTGCCGAAGACGCACGCGTTGCCATTGAAGCAGAGAAAAACGCAGCCTTGCGTGAAGTAAAAAATATGGTTGCCAACCTTTCGGTTGACATCGCTGAAAAAGTATTGCGCGAAAAATTCGCCGATCGTTCTGCTCAAGAATCGTTCGTGAATCGCGAATTGGATAACGTAAAGTTGAATTAATCGCCCATGTCAGCCCATCGTTTCGCCGTTCGTTACGCACAGTCGCTCATCGACATCGCCACTGAAATGAATCAGTTGGATGCCGTGTTCAACGATGTTCAAGAACTTCACGAGGCCCTTACTACCTCTGAAGATTTGTACAACTTGTTCCACAGCCCCATCGTTTCTGGTGACAAAAAAATGGATGTGGTTGCCGCCGTATTCCCTCACTTTTCACCCATCATTGCAAAATTCGTTCAGTTGGCCATTCACAAACGCCGCGAAGCGCATTTGGATGAATTCTGCGCTCAATTCATCGAACTTTACCACGAACTGAAGAAAACCGGGGTAGCAACACTTACCGTTTCCTCTGAGGTTTCCTCCGATGTAGTGAATAAATTGAAAGGTACCTTGGAACAACAAACCGGGAAAACCATTCAAGTCGATGTTACCGTTGATCCTAGCTTGATCTCTGGCTACATTCTTCAAATGGGAGATCGACGCATCGACGCATCGGTTTCTCGTCAATTAAATGATATTCGTAAACAACTTCTCGCATAAAAAATTAAACCATGGCACAAGTTAAGCCTGATGAAATCTCCGCAATCCTCCGCCAACAATTGGCGGGTGTTACTTCTGCAGCGGAATTAGAAGAAGTAGGTACCGTACTTCAAGTAGGTGACGGTATCGCCCGTATTTATGGTCTTACCCAAGTACAAGCTGGGGAATTGGTTGAATTCAACAATGGTGTTCAAGCCGTTGTATTGAACCTTGAAGAAGATAACGTAGGTGCGGTATTGTTCGGAGATTCCGAAGGAATCAAAGAAGGTGATTCGGTAAAACGTACCCGTCGCATCGCATCCATCCAGGTGGGCGAAGGCATGTTGGGCCGCGTTGTTGATACCCTTGGCCGTCCTATCGATGGAAAAGGACCCATCACCGGAGAGTTGTTTGAAATGCCCATCGAGCGCAAAGCTCCTGGAGTTATCTTCCGTCAGCCCGTTCACGAGCCCATGCAAACCGGTATCAAGGCCATCGATGCCATGATCCCCATCGGACGTGGACAGCGTGAGTTGATCATCGGTGACCGCCAAACCGGTAAAACAACCATCGCGTTGGATACCATCATCAACCAAAAAGAATTCTTCGATCGTGGAGAACCCGTTTTCTGTATTTACGTTGCTTGCGGACAAAAAGCATCGACCGTTGCAGGAATCGTTTCTACCCTTGAAAAATACGGGGCCATGCAATACACCGTTGTGGTTGCAGCTCCAGCTTCTGTACCCGCTCCAATGCAGTTCTTTGCGCCCATGGCCGGAGCTGCTATTGGTGAGTACTTCCGCGATACCGGTCGTCCAGCCTTGATCGCGTACGATGACTTGTCCAAACAAGCGGTAGCTTACCGTGAAGTATCCTTGTTACTTCGTCGTCCTCCAGGTCGTGAAGCTTATCCTGGCGACGTATTCTATTTGCACAGCCGCCTTTTGGAACGCGCATGCAAATTGAACTACAACGATGATATCGTTGCAAACATGAACGATCTTCCAGAATCTTTGAAAGGCAAGGTTAAAGGCGGTGGATCGTTAACCGCACTTCCCATCATCGAAACCCAAGGTGGCGACGTATCTGCTTACATCCCAACCAACGTAATTTCCATTACCGACGGTCAGATTTTCTTGGAATCAAACTTATTCAACAGCGGTATCCGACCAGCGATCAACGTAGGTATTTCGGTATCTCGTGTTGGAGGTAACGCCCAGATCAAGCCCATGAAAAAAGTAGCCGGTACCTTGAAATTGGATCAGGCTCAATACCGTGAATTGGAAGCGTTCTCGAAGTTCGGTTCTGATTTGGACGCAGCAACCAAGGCCGTTTTGGACAAAGGTGCTCGTAACGTAGAAATCTTGAAACAACCCAACTTCTCTCCCGTATCGGTAGAAAAGCAAGTTGCCATTATCTATTTGGGTATGAAAGGTTTGTTGATGGATGTGCCCTTGAATAAAGTTCGTGAATTCGAATCTGATTTCTTGATGGCCATGGAAACCCGTGCCGGTAAAACATTGGATGAATTACGTGCTGGAAAGTACGACGATGCTCAAACCGATGTTTTGGAACAAATTGCCAAGGAAGTAAAAGCAAAATACGTAGCTTAATAAACCAACTGCTATGCCAAATTTAAAGGAAGTACGAACCCGCATCTCCTCGGTCATCTCAACCCAGCAGATTACCAAGGCCATGAAGATGGTTTCGGCATCCAAACTACGGAAAGCAACTTCCGCTATTCTTCAAATTCGTCCGTATACCCAAAAATTGGACGAAATTAAGAATAACGTGTTGGCCAACAACACCGGAGAATTGGAAATCAAATTGTCCGAAAAACGTACCGTAAGAAATGCTTTGGTCGTTTTGATGACTTCAGACAAAGGCCTTTGCGGCGGATTCAATTCAAATTTATTGAAAGCGGCTCGCACGCTAATTCAAGATGAATTGTCGGAATTGAAGGAAAGCGGCAATGTAACCGTTATGCCCTTGGGCAAAAAAGGATTCGACGCCGCTCGTAAATGGGGCGTAAAAATCGATGACCGATACGTTTCTTTGTTCCAAAAGCTCGATTTTCCTTCCGTTAGCAACATCGCAGAAGAGTTGATGAATGGTTTTCTTGCTCAAGAATTCGATTCCGTTCACGTGGTTTTCGCCGAATTTAAAAACCCTGCTGTTCAGTTTTTCCAAGCCAAATCTTTGCTGCCTTTGAACACCGAAGGATTGAATGGAAATTCCAATGGCAGCAACATCGATTATATCTTCGAACCCAATCCAGCTGAAATCATCGAAAACTTGATCCCCACCTTCGTGAAGATTCAACTTTTCCGTTGTGCTTTGGATACGGTTGCCTCCGAACACGGAGCGCGCATGACCGCCATGGATAAAGCAACCGATAATGCCGGTGAACTTCTCAAATCATTGCGATTGGAATACAACCGTGCTCGTCAAGCAGCCATCACCACCGAAATCTCCGAAATCGTGGGTGGCGTTGCCGCATTAGAAGGATAAACTCCAAGAATAACTCATTAAAAAGCCCCCGAATTTTATCGGGGGCTTTTTATTTTCAAGCGCTCCATTTTTTCATGTTGATTATCTCTATGTTTCATGTCCGGTTCATCAAGTATAGACCGATTAAAAAAGTGAAAAAATAAAGAATGAGGTACAACGAATTTCGTCCGAGGTAACCCAAAAAAGTTGTGGTTTTTGCGTTTTTTCAAAAAAAAGATGAAAGACTAAGGAAAACGGTACAGAAGTGCTAAAAACCTTAAAGAGGTAAAATTAAATTAAAATACCCGCCGTTACTTTGTAGTGTCGGAACAGGAAACGACGCATAAATAGTTTTTCATGGTTGGTTGAATGAGGCTCCTCCTGTTGGGGCCTCTTTCTTTTGGTAAAAACTCAACGCCACCACCATACCACTCAAGGCCCAAAACAGGGTCGCTGTTTTATCAATATCCAAATAGTTGTTCAATACTCCGTGCACATCGTAACTGATCAAACCCATCATGCAAGCCATCAACAATGTTTTCACCTCGGCATCGTTGGAAGCATAATAAGCATTCATGCCCGCCCGAATCACCAACAGCACAAACGCCAGAAAGGCCAAGCCAGCTACAACACCCGATTCGACCATCGGATTCAAAAACTCGGAGTGAATTCCACCAACATCCGCATTGTTGGTGGAAATGATGGTCATTTCCGACCGTTTTTGAAAGGGTGCATATTGGAACATATAGGTTCCCGGTCCCCAACCCGTAATGGGTCGCTCACGAAACATCCTCAAGCCACAATTCCACCGATTGATGCGCTCCAAATTCGATACGTCGTTGTTCACGTTGGAAATGGACTGTAGGTGCTCTCCTAGATTATTCGCCGAATGGGTTTTATTTCGACTTAATTCTTTATTCAATTCGAATTGATAGTAGATGGCACTTCCTCCAAGGACAAGCAAGACCCAAAAAATAGTTTGAAACGAAATTCGCAAGTTGAGTAGGAAAGGGAATGCGAGAGCAATAGCCATTCCCAACCAAGCGGCACGGGTAAATGAAAAGACCAAACCTGCAGCAAAAAGCACCACCAAAACCACGGCAAACAAACTGATGAACGAACGCTTGGTTAAAACAAAGCTGCGAACAACGTACATCAAAAGAAATGGAATGCACATGGTGAGCATGGCGCCATAAATTCCATGATTCTCCACAAATGGATACGTCACCCAACCCGTCGCTTTATGGGTAAACCCCACCCCTGCGTGCCGAACCAAGGTGTAAAGGATCACCCCGGAAAAAGCAATAATGTATCCCCAAAAAAACCTTTTGATGTTCAATGGATTTTTGAACAGGTGATATCCCATAAAAAAGAAGCAGCTTACGTACCAAAAATTCGACAGGAAATATTTGACCGACACCATGGGCATGGAACTCGTGACGATGGATAAAATTTGCCAAATTAATAAGATGGCCAAAGCCCAAAAAGCAGGCTCTCGGAATAATTTTCGATCGAAACTGCCTTCAATTAAAACTTTCGCCCAGAAGAAAACCATCATGCCAAAAAATACCGGCTCGGTGGGCAGGGAAAATGAAAATCCAAACTCTTTGAATTCAAACCACACCGATAGCGGAGTAACAAACGCCATGGCGGCAAAGAACCAAGGCAAATTGGTGATGGCCAAATAAGCGACCAAAACCCCACCCGATACCAAAGGGAAATACAAAATTTCATTCAACAAACACACCACGTTGGTCACCAAAAAAAGCGCCAACAAGAGAAAAATCCACCAAGGTGTTTTTGAAGAAATCAACGCTTAACCCTCTTTTTGATCCCGAAAACGACGAATGTTTTCCCAAATCACCAACAACATCAATGCAAAAACAACGCTACCCACTGTAGAGATCACTACGATCAGCCATCTTACCGGGTACGTTTTTTTCTCAGCTGCTTTGGCATTGTTCACCACAAACTTCACGTTCAAGGCCTCATTCGCATCCACCACTGCTTTAGAGTAGCGGGTAGAAAGGCGACTCAGTTCCTCGCTTTCAAACTTCAATCGAGACGACAATAGGTTGAAATCACTGCCGTAGGTTTGCAACTTTTCCAATGTTTCATCCAAAGTCTTCAAGGCCGATTCTGCACCCTTGATCCTCGCTTTCGTATTGATCACCGAAGTGTCGGAATTAACAACACCGTTTTCTAAAAGCACTTTAAGGCGCGATTGATTCGAACTCAATTCGGTAGAATTTCGAACTTCCTCCTCCGTTAAATGATCGGCTTGCGTTTCGTAATCATAAATGCCCAGTTTCCTCAGTTTGGTTAATTCCGATTTTAAGGAATCTACCAATACCCGTTTGCTTTGATACTGCGTTTCTACAATTTTTAAGGCCTCACGTGCGTTCTTATGGATGATGTTGGTTTTGGTTTCATCCAATAAATGGGCGATTTCATTCGCAATGTTTGCCGCCATTTGCGGGTCGATGTCCAACACTTTAATTTCCACCGACATGTATTCGGTTCTTCGGAAAGAAATATTTTTTTCGTATTCCAAATTAAGGTAGTAATTCTTTAAAGCCGATTGCGTATCGATATCGTAATGCTTCATCAAATCAAATTTCTTGATGATGGATTCACGAATTTCTTCAGACTGAAGGATTTGAACCAATTGATCGGCCGCATCTTCTTCTCCAAATTCCAAAAAGCTTGAATTGCTACCATCGGTATTCAACAATTCATTGGAAATGGATGCTGAACGAGCGGGAAAAAAAACCACCGTGGATTTAAACTTGGGTTTGATGAAAAATGGCGATGAAAAGATGGCCGATGATAGGATGGCTAATCCCGAAACAATGATCAATGTTTTCCGATATTTCAGCAAAAAGGTAATGATTGAAAATCCGTTTTGTGCAAAAGGTGGTTGTTCCATGAAGTTGGTTTTTGAATAAACGCCAAGTCCCGAAGTTTTCGGGTGCGCAATGCTCAAAACAAAGGTAATTAATTTCAGCCAACCGATAAATTCACACCGCCGTTTCATGGAACCTTTTATCTTTGTACATCAATCAAACTACCTATGAAAAACCTTGGAATTGTTGCTTTTGGCCTTTTCGTGGCACTTCAAACCTCTGCCCAACCTGGTAAAAACCTAAAAAAGGAAGTTGCACCCCAAACACTTTCAAACGTAAAAAACCAGGAATCTAAAAAGAATTCCTCCAACCAAAAATCAGATGGGATTGCCTCAACCTTCAAACCTACCACCCCAGCTCTTCCCAAAGAAGACACTCGTGTGGTTTTTCAACTTGGAGGAAAGGACGTTACTGTTTCTGAATTTTTAGCGGTTTTCAACAAAAACAACACCCAAAAAACTCCTCCAACCGAGCAAGAAATCCGACAGTATTTGGATTTGTACATCAAATTCAAGTACAAAGTTGCCGATGCCTACAGTCGCGGCTTAGATACCTCAGAAAAGTTCATCAACGAGCTAGCCGGTTATCGTTCCCAGTTGGCGCAGCCTTATTTGAACGACAAAGAAACCACCGAAGCGCTTTTAAAAGAGGCCTATGATCGTTCCAAAAAGGAAATTCGTGCATCCCACATTTTGGTCCTTTGCAAGGAAAATGCAAGCCCAAAAGATTCGTTGGAAGCCTACAAAAAGATCATGGCCTTGCGCGATCGAGTGTTGAAAGGAGAATCATTTGATCAAGTTGCCGGCGAAAGTTCTGAAGACCCATCTGCCAAAGAAAATAAAGGTGATTTAGGATATTTTTCGGCCTTTAAAATGATTTATTCGTTCGAAGATCAATGCTACAAGGCCAAAGAAGGTGTTGTTTCCATGCCCTTCCGCTCCGAAGTGGGCTACCACATCATTTTAGTGAAAGGATCGCGTCCGGCTCGTGGAGAAATTCGGGTTGCACACATCATGACGATGGCACGCCGCGGCAATCCCGACAGCTTGATCCAAGACGCTAAGCGGCGCATCGAAGAAATAGCTATTCAATTAAAAAATGGTGCAAACTTCGCGGAAATGGCTAAAAAATACTCCGACGATGCCTCGACCATGGACCGTGGAGGAGAATTAGCGCCATTTTCCACCGGAAAAATGGTGCCTGAGTTTGAGGATGCAGCTTACGCCTTGGCGAAAGACGGAGATGTTTCAAGCATTATTCAAACTGAATACGGATTTCATATCATCAAACGTATTTCCCTATCACCGGTTCCTGAATTCGAAAAAATGAAGGCCGACTTGCAAGCGAAAATCAACCGGGATGCCCGCAGTTACAAAAATCGGGATGTCAAGATTTCAAAAATTAAATCCGAATACGGATTTACCGAAGATCCCGCTCAAAAGAAAAAGGCTTTCGCCTTAATCGATACAACTTTCTTCAACGACAATTGGAAAAAAGGTGCGTTAAAAGGAAATAAAGCTACCCTCTTCCGCCTCGGCGACTCCACCATCACTATGGAAGACTGGGGGAACTTCATCGATGAAAACCAATTGGTTTCCTCAGAAGGCAATGCACTCGAAGCAAAAGAACAATTGTACAAAAACTTCGTTTCAACCCTGGCGTTGGAATACGAAAACAGTAAATTAGAAACCAAATACGTCGATTTCAAGAACCTCATGCGCGAATACCGCGAAGGAATTTTGTTGTTCGATCTCTCCGACCAAATGGTTTGGGGCAAAGCGGTAACCGACACCAATGGATTGAATGCCTACTACGAAAAACATAAAATGGAACATCAGTGGAAGGATCGTGCCGACGCTCAAATCTTTGCATGTCAAACCGAGGCCATTGCCAAAAGCTTAGCGAAAGGATTGAAAAAAGGTAAAAAATCGGTTGAAATTTTAATGATGGAAGCCAATGCTGAAAATGCGTTGGCAGTAAAACAATCGGCTGGCAAGTTTGAAAAAGGCGTTACTCCCGCATTAAATTCGGTGTCTTGGGAAAAGGGATTGAAACCTGTATTTTCTCAAGATGGCGTTTGGTATGTGGTAAGAATCAATAACTTAATACCTGCTGGACCGAAAGAACTGGACGAAGTTCGTGGGATCATGACCAGCGATTTCCAAAATCAGTTGGAATTAGAATGGCTTGAAAGCTTGAAGAAAAAATTTGGCCTAAAGGTTAACGAGGACGTGATTAAATCTCTTTATTGATCTTGAGGGAGTTTGATCTCATTGCGGTTGATGTAGGGAATACCCGAGTAAAAATTGGGGGATTTTGCCAAAAAAATCTCCAAGAAGTAACGTATTGGAATCCGGGAGAACCCTTGCCCAATTTTTACGGAGCGGTGGGCCATATTGTTTCTGTTTCTTGGAACGAAGAGGAATTGATGGAAGAAATTGCCCGAATGTGTAACGCATGGCTGATTATTCGTCCGAACGACCCCTTCCATTTTCCGTCGAATTACCAACTTTTAGAACTGGGGATGGATCGGAAAATGATGGTTCATGCGGCCCAATCGATATCAAATTTTAAATCGATTTTGTTGGTTAGCCTGGGAACATGCATGACTATGGATTGGATCGACCAACATGGAATTCATCAAGGCGGAAGAATTTCACCCGGATGGAACATGCGGTTGGAGGGCATGCACCGACAAACCAAGCGATTACCGCTTTTGGATGGCGAGGCGGCCCCGTTGGTGGGTACGAATACCCAAGAGGCCATGCAAAGCGGCGCCTTCCATGGAATGCTTTCCGAAATCAACGATGTCTTTCAACAAATACAACAAAAGGATCCATCTCTGCGTCTTTGGTGCACAGGCGGAGATGCTGATATCTTTGTACCTTACATTCACCTCCCCGTAGAATACCATCCTCATTTGGTATTGCACGGTTTGGCCCATTATCATTCATGAAAAAACTCATCCTTCTTTTCAGCGCAGTATGCCTGAATTTCCTTCCTTCATTGGCTCAAAAACTTAGTTTTGGATCACCTTATTCTGCATTTGGACTTGGTGATATTCAATCTCAAACCAATGGGATGCAACGAGCTATGGGAAATTTAGGTGTTGGTTTCTCGGATCGATTAGAAACAAGTTGGACCAATCCGGCTTCTTCAGGTTGGGTTAGAAGAACCGTGTTTCACATGGGGATGTACGGCAATTGGAGTCAATATGCCAATTCAAACACTGCTATTACGCAAAATCAATTCAATTTGGCCCATTTGGGAATTACCTTGCCTGTGGCAAAAAAAGGAACGTTCTCGGCAGTAATTCTTCCATACACCCAAAATACCTATAACATCAGGAACGAAATTTTCGACTCTGCCGGAAACTTTTCTTACCGGGAGTTGTATGCTGGTGATGGAGGAATAAACAAAGTTCAGGCCCAATATGCCCATGTATTTAAAAACCGACTCAGCCTTGGTATTTCAGGATCTTACTTATTTGGACCTATTTTCAGGGAGCAATTTGTAATCTTTCCAGACACGGCTGGAGCCTTTAATTTGCGATTGAGTGACCAATATCGCATTAGTGATTTCAGTTTTTCAGCTGGGGCGCAATACCGTATTTTTTGGGGTGATTCGTCTTGGGGGAAATGGTCCAAAGAGGCCAATTCTTTGCATTCTTCCACCATTGGAATAAAATACGACCAGGGCCAATCCTTGAGTACCACCCGTGAATATTTAGCCGTACGTTACACGACTTCGGCATTGGGAGGAACCAATGTGAAGGATACTTTGCAATTTCGTTACACCCAAAAAGATAGCAGTGGAACCATTGGAACGCCAACATCGATCGGAGTTGGATTGGTTTTTGAAGATTTCCGACATTGGATGGTTGGAGCAGATTTCGTGAAATACGATTGGAGTAACGCTTCATTTTTTGGAGGTAATTCCGTGTATCAGGCTCAAAGTTACGGAGTTCATCTTGGCGGGTATTACATTCCGAACGCTTTCAAAGGAGAGTCATTTTGGGAGCGTTCAACTTACCGTGGAGGATTTAGAATGTTCCAAACAGGCATGCAATTTCAGGGAATTAATATTCAGGAATGGGCATTGACTATGGGAATGACCTTTGCAAACCGACAAAAAAACAACCCATTAAGCGGGGTAACCTGGGCTTTAGAGATGGGACAAAGAGGAACCGTCCAATCGAATTTGATTCGCGACCGATTTATTCAATTAAGCCTTAGTTTTAATTTAACCGATCGTTTCCCTTGGTTTGTACCCAGCAAATACGATTAATTTTTGGGGAAACATTTAGGATTAGTTATCTTTGAACAAACACCCTCCATATGATCTTCAGCAAATCCTTCCGCCACCGAATTTACAACATGTTGCACTCGAAAGGCATCATTGTTCACAAGAAAGAAACCACTCCTTTTCTAGGGAAACAAATTTATGCTACAAAAGGAGCCTTTTCAAGGAAACACGAAAAAGACGATGCTTGGTTGTATGCCATTTCTCGTAATCATAATGCCATTCTTGACATTGGCTGTAACATGGGGCAATCATCTATTTTAATGACCCTGAATACCAATAATCGAATCATTTGCGTTGATCCAAATCCCAATGCCCTTTCCCGTTGCGCTGAAAATTTAATCTTCAATCGATTGAGCGGTCAAGCAACCTTTGTTAATGCATTTGTTGGTGAAGAAGACAATAAAGAAATTCAATTTTTTTCTAGCTTGTACGATGCCGCTGGATCCATGTTTGCTTCATTTGCAAAAACCTCAAACTCCATCGGCAAATCGCACTACGTTATTCAAAAAACCGTTGATTTGATCTGCAAAGAGTGCGATTTCGTGCCAAATTTCATCAAGATCGATGTGGAAGGTGCAGAAGGATTTGTACTAAAAGGAATCAAAGGTGAAATTCTTCAACACAAACCTTTGCTTTTCGTTGAGATGCACAGCGGTCCTGAACTAAGCATCACCGAAAACACCCAACGCGTTGTTGATTGGTGTTCCCAAAACCATTATTCGCCCTATTACATGAGAGAACATGCTCCACTAAAAAGCGTAGATCACATCAAGAATAGAGGCCGATACCACCTTCTGTTAATTCCAGAGGGAGGTTCTTATCCTGAGTATTTGAAGTCGATTCCCGAAAACGCTCAAATTCAAGTGTTCGACAAGAAGTAATTCGTCGCTATTTCTTTTGCAGTTCCTTCAAAAAAAGCAATAATAGTTGATTGGATCGATCGTTAAATAGGCGCTCTGGGTGCCATTGAACACCCAATGCGAACCAGTCTTTCAGGTCTTTCCATTCAATGGCTTCAATCACCCCATCGGGGGATTCTCCTACTGCGTAAAATTTCGGACTTAACCTTTCGATCGCTTGATGGTGAGAACTATTCACCATGACATGTTTAACTCCCATGGCTTCAAACAAAGCGCTGTTTTTTGTTCGCCGTTTTACAAGATGCGCTTCACGCTTTCCCAACTGAGAGTGATTGATGTTTGATGGAAAATCTGAAGGTAAATCCGTGAACAAACTACCACCGTGAGCCACATTTAACCATTGCATTCCACGACAGATCCCTAAGGTAGGAATTCGGTTTCGATGTGCCAAAGTCAACAGTTGATATTCGAGTGAATCCCGATAGGTGTCAATTCGACCACATTGATTCAATTCATGGATTTTTCCATAATATTGAGGATGAATGTCTTCTCCCCCACCCATGATGATTCCTTTTGCACGAGATATATAAAAGGCCAAAGAATCGTTGGGCAAGCCGTAGCATTCTACGGTGACGAAGTTCGAATCAACTCGATGAACCCAATTTTTGATCTCTTTATTCTTGTCTTTTGAAATCAGAATGATCGATTGGCACCACCCGAAGCATGGTATGAAAAGTAAAAAAAAGAGAAGTTTCATGGCAGAAAGTTACGAGAAAAGAAAAAAGTAGCCCCGACGGGAATCGAACCCATATCTAACGTTTAGGAAACGCTTGTTCTATCCGTTGAACTACAGGGCCATTTTTCAAAAGTGAATACCATCCTTG
>JACCEC011602267.1_pt1 | contig 21303 bp, 25 predicted proteins | sample 7450121 | NCBI WGS metagenome assembly JACCEC01 (sample SAMN15323455, study PRJNA562643) | freshwater metagenome | isolation source: river surface water | place: USA:Blue River Watershed | collected 2017-08-18 | reverse complement strand
TTTTCGATGAAACATTCCGTGAAAGAGAAGAGCTAGGTTATATTATCCATGGCACACTTAAATTCGGTCTGCCGTTTATCCATAATCCGGGTCACGAATTCATCACTCGCTCACCACTAGGGCAAACTACACAAACTGATGATTACTCCAGTTATTACCGGATAATTGGCGAGCTTTGCTTGCTTCTGCGCCAAATCCGGTCTTTCGCGGATTATATCCGAGCGCTGATTCATGATGAATACCTAGTTCAAGTCACAGTAGCTACTGAAACAGGTTCTAGCACTATGCCCCAAAAGGTTAATCCTATCCACTTTGAAAATATTAAAGCCAACACGGAATTAGCAATCGCTGTATTACGCAGTATTGGTGATACTATTATGATGGGTGAATACCAAAGGGATATGAGTGATAGCACTGCACTCCGGTCATTTAGCACCGCGTTTGGATATATTGGAATAGTCCTAGCTAACCTCCATACAGGTCTAAGTCGAATTGCGCCTAACAACGAACATATCCAACTCGAACTCAATCGGCACCCTGAAGTGATAATGGAAGCCGTGCAAACAATTTGCCGCCGATATAATATTCCGGCTGCGTATGAAATGGCCAAGGAATTCAGCCGTGGTCGCACTCTAGATAATTGTATTACTCTAACAGCAATCCGAGAGGAATATATAAAAAATATACCCGGGCTCCCAGAACAAGAAAGAGAACGGCTCCTAGCTCTGACACCGGAAACATATCTAGGATTCTCGTTTTGATTCCACTATATATATGCTTCTTTAACAGGAGTAGGTTTATTTGTCATTTCTTCATACGGCGGAGGACTAATATTTATTTTTTGTTCTGTTGTATTCGGCACTTCAATTGATTTAATGTGTAATTCAAAAGATGTTCTAATACCTTCGTCAGAAAAATCTGTTACTCCAGCATCTATTATATAACCATTTGACCTATATTTAGCAACTAGCTGCCTACAAATATCTACTATACAAGAATACGTATAACCATCACAATATTTATTTATATCAATAGTAATATTAGTGATTTTATAATTATTTGCACATCTTCTAATTCCTTGTTTTAATTCACTTATAAATTCTTTGTTAATCTTCTCTGCGATTTGTTGTGGTGTATAGGTTTTAATAGTATTAATCAATACTTCGGGTGTTGGAATATCTAACAAATCAACATTGATATTATTAGTGGTAGTATTATTTGGCGTAGTCATTTTAATTCTGAGTGTTGATATGATTATAATTGAAAAAAACAATTTTTTTTTGTTTTGTTTTTTTTCATTTTTCCTGTTTTTTGAATTTCAGAATAATGAATCGAAACACACGCTTTCACGCTCTCATGCTTTCACGCTCTCACACGCTCTCACACGCTCCACACGCTCTCACACGCTCTCACACGCTCTCCTCACTTGGTGTGGAGGAACTTGATGAGTCCGGCAATGTCAGTGCCAAGGCTCTCAAGCTCCTCACTGGCCTTGTAGTCTGAGTTGTTGCGCTCAATGATCATGTTCATGACGATGCGATTTGCATCCATCGTCATCTGCACAAGATACATATCCGACTTGCACAACTTGACTGCGGCCTCGAACGCCTCTCGCAGGGTCTTAGAATCCTTCCGCTCCGTGAAGAGCCGCGATCCCGCATTCCATGCAAGTGTGAAGTTGTGAGCCAAAATCTCGGCGACGGATGGTGAAGCAACAGAGTCAGACATGGTTGAAATGCTTTTCTCTTGAACTCTTGCGCGCGCAGAAGAAACAAACGGGGGTTGTATTTGATATCGCTTGTTTGTCAATAAAATTACTTGTTACAAAAATAAAAAACAATTTATGTTTTTTTTAATTTTTTTTGCTGAAAATAATCATTTACTTTGCTGGTAAAACTGCGAGATGAATAGCCATAACTTTATATTTCTGGCGTTCTTCTTTAGGATAAAACTTATGATACACAGCGACACCTTCTTTAATTGTTCTAATACCTGGCAAACAATTCTTGAGACGTTCCACAGATAGGTATTTCTCAAAATCTGGGTAATAAGCAACTGCACTAACACGTGTGACGAATTCCCGCACAACTGGGGTTTGGTCTTTCCCGACTTGGTCCGAATTAGTCCATTTGAGTAGGTCACCTGCTTGGATTTCGGCGAACCTAGATTTTGCTAGCCGGCCTTCTACGCTCTTTTGCCCGCTTTGAATAAGGCTAAACCACGGCTCGCTAACATTGAATGTTTTGTTTTCAGGAATTTGTGGGTGTGCTGACATTTGCTGTGCTAGGTTAGTTATAATACTTTTATAAATAATTGCTATTGATTTATGGTATAATTAATATGTCAAACAATTTTTGTTCTATTTTTTATTATGAATGACAAAAATGGAACAAAAAATGTTTTAATAATTTATGTATTGTTTGAAGTATATCAAACCTATTTACAACTCAGATTATTTGATACAAACATCAATTAATAATTATCAAATGGATTTTATCAAGTATCCTAGCATTGATACCAATACTAAGCCAACTAGTTCTAAGAACCCGTCTGACAAGTGGATTGTGACCGAGAAGGTTCATGGCTCTAATTTCAGCATCTATCTTGACCTCGCTAATATCGGGGCCGAAGGATGGCTGAAGACTGCTAAGCGCACTGGATTTATGACTCCTGAAGACAAGGTCCAATTCCCGTGTGATGAATGGCTCGCACTCAACAAGGATAACCTAGAACAAACCGCCCGGAATACCGTTGCCTATCTTGCAGAGCTAGGAACAACACCTCTGGCACCCGGGACATATCTAGTTATCTTCGGGGAGTTCTATGGTGGATGGTTCCCTAGCAATCCTAGTGATTGGCAAGGTTCCAAGAGTCTTCCCACTGAACTAAAGGCATATGCCGACACACATGATGGTGCCCGACCTAGGCCAGTTCAATGGGACATTTACTATTCCCCACGACACGAATTTGTGTGTTTTGATATGGTAGTAATTGACCCAGCACACAAGTCAGTTGATGAATCAGGACAGCCTGTCCTAGCATCTGAAGTAGTCCGATACCAAAACTGGCTCCCATCCGAGTTCATTCGCACACAACCTATTCCGCAAGTCCCACTAATGTTCTCCGGAACACTTGCTGAATGTGTGGAATTCGCCAATTCTAGCGCAAAGTATGTGAATTCAGCCGTCCCAGAATTGCTACATGGATTGCCATCACTTGCGCCTGGAACCAATATTATTGAGGGCGTTGTGGTTAGCCCTGCTAGCGGCGCGCACTTTTCATACAAGATTAAGAACAAGGCTTTTCAAGAGACTGTTAGGACGGCACATGTTCCTAAGAAGGAACGCGGACAACCTGCCGGACACCCGTTTCTAGGATATATTACCCGGAATCGTTGGAATGCGGTTAGGTCCAAGTATGGTGTTATCAGCGCCGATGAACACAAGGCAGCATTTGTTGCTGATGCCCTAGAGGAATACACCGCAGATAACCCTGATTCTAAGCCAGTTAGCCTAGACGACAAGTATATTAATACAGCACTCACCAAGTTTTACGCCGGATTGGATAACTAATACAATATACTTAAAAAGCAAAAAAGCAAACCTAATATTTAAAAAAATAAAAACCGTAAGTTTTATCTAAACCAAACCCAGGATTTCTTTTTTGCTTGTTTAGCAGAATCAGTGGCAAGCTCAGTGTATTTAGGTGGTAGTTCCACTTGTGGGGTTGGTGTAATTGGTTTTTGCGGCACAGTAAATGAATATGATTTTACTTTAAGATATAACCAATCATCAAATCTGTTGTATATTTTGTATTTTATACGATATCCTTTTGCCTTATATGCCGCAAAAAGTGGCACTACAAGTTTTTTAACTTCATTAAGCTTATATCCCCTTGTTATATCAGCGATAGAAAATTTAAAACTTTCTTTTCCAATGTTTGCCATAAATTCACGCATAAGTGTATTATTTATCAGTTCAATAGTATATTTTTCTGAATTTCGTACTGTTTTAAGAAATTGCTCTGCACTTGGAATTGACCCAATCAATGATGTTTCCATTTCAATTAGTTTTTAACCAATATTAGTTGCTTTTATTTGATATACAAATATATGTATATTTTTAAAACATTTTTTGTCTTATATTTACTTAATTTTCCGGTTTTAGCTTTTTTTGGCAGATTACTACAAAAAAAAATTGTTTTGCTTTGTTTATGAGATTTGGCTATTTCATCACAACTACACAATCTAAATCACAGCAAACCAAATAAAAATGTCTAGCTCCCAGCAAATGAGTTATCATATTATTAAAATGCATTCAGATAACAATTATATGATATATCACGAAGATACGCAATCAGATTGCCCTAGAAATGCTGTTAATATACTAATGACCCAAATTTGGGAAATATGTGGTGGTATTCACCAGTTAGTTAATATTCCTTTTGTAAAAGAGTATTTTAACTCTATTCCCACAAAAAATAGTGAGGAAGATTCTGGGGTTTATTATGAAAACCTAGATAAAGAACATGTGGCTGCAGTCATAAAAATGGTTATTGATTATTGCGAAACCGCTGAAAAGGCACTAGAAGTAATAAAAATGCTTGAAGATTATAAAGGATTTGACCCGATATTCTTTGTGCTTACCACCAAAAATAGTGAATACATTAAATTTATAAATCGCGCAAATCGGGATTATATTGATTATGAATCTGGCTCTGGAGATGAAGCATCTGAAGATGAACCATCTGACGACTAGAATATCGTGTATTTATTTTTTTGAGACCTAGCACAACAACAAATATTGCTCTAGAAAACCTGACTCAAGTAAAACCTACTAATAATATAAACCTCTGAGTTTGTGTAAAATCCTATAATTATGTGTTTCGGGGAAAAACATAGTTGGCTAACTTTTTGTTTTGGCGCGGTATTTGTTGGGCTTTCAGCTTATAAATATGCTTCAGTGTCAAAAGATGCTTTAGTGATTTGTATGATTATGGCACTAGTAGTTATTATGCAGTTGTGGGAAGCTCTAGCTTGGCGCGGATGGTGTAGTCTGGCATCCTGGGGCGGATATATAACTATTCTACTACAAACTGCACCATTATTCTTATTACTTCTTCCATTAAACCAACAGCTAGGAACCCTAGAAGGCAAATTGGCACTCGGGTTAATGGTTTTATATTATGGAACAGTGTTTATTGGTTCTGGCAAGCCTAGCTGTATTTTGGCAGACGGCATTCAAATCCGTTATACTTGGGGCCGTGAATGGTGGCAAAAAATAGGATACCTAGTAGTATTCGGCTCCGTTCCATTACTCTTAATGCAGGACCGCGATATAGCATGGTATTGGATAATAATATTTTATTCATCACTCATAGTAACACAATGGGTATATGGCGAATTACATACTAATGGGTCAATTTGGTGTTATTATGGTGCTGCTTCAGCCGTATTATTATTCGCACTTCTGTATTATAAATTCGGGTCGGATGGCAAAGACCGCAAAAAAATAGTTGGCTGAGAAAGCACACAATTTCTCTAGCACGACCCACATTTGAAATCGTATTCATGTTTGTCGGGTGAATGTGATGGGCTGTCGATAATAGTATCTTGCTGGTTTTCAGATTGTTTTTCTACTGGTGGAACCTCTAATTCAAATTGAATAAATAGGGTATAATTAACATTATTTGATGTAATATATTTATATTCCCATTCATGCACAATTAGTTTTTCATTATTCAGTCTTTTTGTAACTGCAGCAAATAGTTTATCCAACTCTACTGATGTCAGCATTACATTATTTTGGTGATGACTAGTGCTGCGAATATGAATAGGGGACATCATAGTTCCAAATTCATACCATTTTTTGTTATACTTGCATCTCCGGTATCCATCAGATGTCCTATTTTTAAGATATATTATAATATCATCAAACATTGCGTCTACTGATTTTGTAAACCCAGCATCAATACGTGTATTCATTTCACTAATAATTGATTTTCCGGAATCATTAAATTGGTCGGTCATCGTAAAAGAGTTTTTTAAAAAAGTATTATGTATTGATACTAACCTAGATATGCAAAAAACAATTTTTCCCAGGTCGATGATTACTTGTTGCAGGTAACAAGTGATTTGATACATCGTGGAATCAAAGTAATAATATCGAAGGCACATGTAACTGGTGCGAGTAGACCTAGACAATTCGCACAAGGTGGGCGTCCAGGGCGGTTACAAGTTTGGCAATCTTCCTTGTTACCATCTTCATCCATGCCTTCAAGACAATGATTAATTGCCCATGATGTTGTAGGCCAACAAGTGAATTTACCGCGGTAATATTCATATTCCTGACTGGTATAAATAGATTTGCAAGAACAGCAACAATACCAGAAACAATTATTACAATCACATGCCGGTGTAATTGCAATACTTTCACGGCGCCTATCCCTGACAAGTCCCGGATCGTCTAGGCCTAGACTCGACCTTCGTGCAATAGCACTAGGATAAATTTGTTTAAAATCTGCGACAGGTTGTGGTTCCTCACTAATAACTTCGAGTTGCGGGTAATGATTCGCTTGAATACCCAAATGAACCTGGGTATATCGGGAACTGAGTGCAATGGCTGTGTTAGAAGACATTTTGTCTGTTTTATTGATTAATATTTAAATTTTCATTTACTTCAAACAAAAAAACGATTTTAGAACAAGATTGATATAAATTACAATAAAAATATCCTAGATCAACAAACTAAATCTACAATCCGGCAAATAGTCCAACTAATAATAATCAAATATGCCTACAGCTGCCCATCAAAAATATCTTGCTAAACAAGCCGCTAAACAAGCAGACCGACTGACCGATGTTGACCGTCAAGGTGAATATGACAAAGTATTTAGCCAACTCGGTCAAATTAGTGCACCTGAAGTGGATAAGTTTGAAGCCATTATGACTGAATGGGTAAAAGACGGTAATGTCCGGCAAGGTGTTATCCCAGTTCCTGCAATTCGTCGCGCCATCGTATATTCACTTGGTATTAGTCGCTCGAAGACTTTTGTCTCACTTAGGTCTGATAACCCGGATGATTACATACCGGATTCTACCCCACAAGCACCGGTGACTTCTAATAACCCTACTGTATCAACAAAAGATGTTACTAATAATAATACTGAAGATGAAGCACAGCCACCTGAACTTGTGCCTAGCACTGGTCTTGCAACACAGCCTAGTGTAACAGACTTGACTCAGCAACCAACAGAACAATCTACTAACCAACATACAGGGCAAACTACTGAACAACCTTTAATGGCTGAAACACAAAGAGTCGGTAAAAAGGATAAAAAGAAAAAGCAGCAAACTTTTGTGCAACCCGCACCACGTGGGTCAAGACATGCATCTAGACCTAATCTAGGTAAGCCAAAGGCCCAATCAGCCTAGCCAATACAATACAATATATTATGTGTATTGAGCTTATTTTTGTTATTTTTTCGATGTTCAAAGTTATTGTGCAGTAAGTTCATAAATGGTGGGATACCAACTGAGTGCGGGGACCCGGATGCCATACCCGCGGACTTTATAAGTTTTGCCGGCAGCTAGGTTAGCCCAATCATCAGCTTCATTAAAATCACCTTTCCACCACAAATTTCCAACACGATATAAATCACCATTAGTTGCTGCAACCATATACCACATCTTGCGACCACTTAACCGGGTATATGTATTCTTGATAGTAATAGTTTTAGTGAATTGAAAGCCAATTTGTAATATTAAAGTAGTTAGAATCGATAATACAACTATTCCAACAAAAAACCAGACCCAAAACATAGGATGGTTGAATATTTTACCTAGTGCCATTTATTTTTGTGCTAGGTTTTCTTCTGCGTTTTTCTTATTTTTCATATCAGACCACCAACAATCGATTTGTAGCCGGAATTCGCGGTTGGTTAGAATCCCGGGTCGCAGTGCCCAAATGAGTTTAGCAGCCGCACCAGGATTAGTTTGGGTTTGCCAACAATAAATCATAAGTGCTAAGCTGGCTGACCTATTAACCCCTGCTTGGCAATGAATCAGGACTTTATCTGTTGGTAGCAGTGCTAGGTTACTCAACCATTCACATACTACAGGTAAATAACTAGTAATATTAGTTGTAGGTTGGTCTTCAACGCAAATATGTAAATGTGTGGGGTTATATTCACGCATCTGCCAAAATCCGCGTATCATATCCATTTCCGGTTGATTCATACAAGAAATAACATGAGTAAATCCGGCATCTTGAGCATTAAATGCATTATTTTGGTCACCTAGCCATAACCAATCTAATATTTGGGCAGGTTGCCTAGGCGGTCGACGTCTATCATTCGCCGCCAGTTTACTAATTACCACATCTAATTTAGTCATTTCAGATTCCATATTAGTAAATGGCGTTATAGACTTTATTAAGTAACTTATTAAAAAAAGACAAATAAAACACAAATACACAATTTTCAATGTTTTTATATATTTTCATCATCAACCATAATTAAATGAGGCACCTTTCTATCAGTATAATAATTGTCATTAATTATGAAAAAATTGAGACCAATGTAGAAACAAGTTATTAAATATAGTATAAATCCAATAACAGTTAATACTGATAATATGATAAAGACAATAATACTTTTCTTACTTTTTATTGTTGGGTTATATAATTTGTATAATAAGAATAATGCAAGCAGAGTAATTATTATCCAAATGGCAATACAAGTCCAATAAACAGCATATCTGGTTGTTTTGTTAACTTTTTGATCACTACCAACAAACAAATTACTAATACCACCTTCATATTTTGGAAAAGGTAGTGTGTTAACAGTATCATAGTAATATGGCAAATATATATATACACTACTACCTGCCCAAGCTTGAGTTAGATTCTCTTTAGCATTACCTATCAATCCACTAAATCTATAATATTTATCCGTTTCTTTATTATATTCAAATTGTTTAGTAGAATAGTTATATATATTAGTATATGGACTGCCTCGAGTATCTACCATACAAATAAGTTTAGTAGGAACCCAGCGTTTGTGCTTACCAGTTTTATCATCACCAAATCTGAATATACGTTTATAGTTACCTGGTTTATGATACATTGCATGTGATTCATTTGCGCTATAAAATACAGGCCTTTTTAATCCATCAACAACCTCAGTATCAACGTTCACCGCATCATGCCAAAGACCACCACCATGTATAGATCCAAACCCTTTTATCATAGTCCATGATGACAAATCATTAATATCATTTTGAGTATAAAGCCGCACAATAACAAATTCTTGATCATATACATGTGATTCAATTGTGCCGTTAAATGCAAAATAAACTATATATAATAGGTCAATAAATGTATCACTATCATTCATAAGTTTATATATACCTTTAGTGCGGCATATTATTTCATGCCCAACAGGTATTTTACGAACTTTATTTTTATGTATATTAATTAAACTATTTGATTTTAAATCTTGGACAGTTGGATTTGTTTTTATTAGTTGTTTGACTTTAGGTCTTTTCATGTCAACTGATGGTTCCAGTTCATACAAATCACTTATACTAATCATATCTGCAAAATTGGATGGCATATATGGTTCATCCTTATAAAAATATATTACCGGGCAATACTGAACTGCTAATTGTTCAATAATATTATTGTAATTCGACGCCATTTTTTTTTATTATTTATGATATAATTTTAAAAAATAAATATTATTTTTTTAGTTAAGTAATCATAGCTACTGTCGGATACCGTCTAGCAGACTAAATAAGAACACTCTGTCTGAGTGTTCTTTTAGGTGCTAACGGGTGTGTCCTAGAGTGTTCTTAAATAGAATACTTTACGGTATGTGACTATTAATTAGAATATGCCAACCCAGCCATACCACTCATAATCCTGAGAATATTATATCCATGTGCAAAAACACGGATAATATTACCACTATTATTACCAAATTGGACGTTATCCAAGTAAAGATCGGCACCCTTTAGCCGGGTGAAGTTACATACACCACTAGGCTGATGATTTTGTGGTTCTAGTGCAAATGAGTAAGTGTAAATATAATTATTAAATGTTTGCCCATTAACTTGTCCATATCTAGGAACCCGCTCATGATGTTCATAATTTTGGACATTCAAGAAATATTCTTTCCGACGTGGATAGAACCGTTGTGTTCCATTTAGTGCTATATGTCCTTCATCAAATGCCATATTTTTCAAATTAAAATCCGCAGTTGACGGCCCGAACCCCCACCATAATAATTCTTTAACCGGGTAATTAAAATCAAGTGGCATCCGGACATTTGTCCCTTGTTCTATTTGGGTCTTCTCATTGTATTGAACTTGCTCTATAAGATATTCATGTGCTGATTGAGAGAAACGCCGGCGTTCATCTGTATCCATAAATATATAATCAGCCCATATTTTGAAACTAGACAGTGTTTTATTTGCATTTGGATGAGTCAAATTCGCGCTAGTGTCCAAATATAAAGTAATTTTGACTTCAGCTGCTGAAAGTGCTATTAGAGGTAGCGCTAGCCCAGAATGTCGACAAAAGAAGAATTGTAGAGGCACGATGAATTTATTGCTATCTGGTGCTGTTGCTCCAAGTGCAGTATAATCACCGGTCATTTGTTGATATCCTGTTAATTTACCGCCAGGTAATGTTAATTCTGACCAGATTTTGAGCCAATCCGCATATTGCCTGTCAATTAGTTGTCCGCCAATTTCCAGGTCCATTTGCTTAAATAACCATGTTCCTGCTGAGGATATAAGGTCAGTCGTATCATAATTAACTGGTGGGGTGATAGTTGTTCTAGAATCAGTAACTTCCCATTCCACGAAAATATCTTTAACTAAATCACCATGAGTAGGCAATGTGCAAATTACTTTACCACCAAAATCCGCATTACCTAGATATCCAACTTCAATACTTTCCACCGCGAAATTAGTATGTCGTTTATATACGGCTTTAAAGAAAGTAATTTGTGGATTCCCAGTTAAGTATATGTCTTGTGAGCCATAGGCTACTGCTTGTATATATCCGCCTCCCATTTTTTGTTTTCGGTCCTAGTTCTAGATTATGCTTCTAAATAACACGGGGATATTTCAAGTGTTCTTTATTTTAACTACAGAGGAAAAAAGGAATAATTATGATACGCGCACCTAGAGGTCATCTAGGCATCAAATGCCAATCCACACATCCCATCCCGCACACGTAATACATTATAACTGGTTGCGTATACTACTAGTTCAAGACCATTAAAATATTTTTTTATACTATCATCTTCATCAGACCATACTAGTGGATCATTTATACTAATACCACGTATTTCCAATGTTGCATCATCTAGCTTGCTAAAATTAGCTGTGCCGCTAGGTTGATATTGTTCGGGGTTCAATCCAAAACTATATGTATAAATCCGATTGGAATATACTGATCCGGTAGGATTATTTTCTTCACTTTGTTTAGAGCCGGTTAGTTGGTTATATCTAGGAACTCGTGTATGGCGTTGGTAGTTTTGTGTTAGTAAGAAATGGTCATCAGGGCGGTCTTTCATACGGTCTTGACCATTAAATCTGATAACTGCACTATCAAATTCACCCCAAAATTGTGCAAAACTAGGACGTGCACGGGTGCGATACGTCGAATAGTCAGAGACTGCACTTGCAGGAATATCTAATAATGGTCGGATACCCCATATTAGTTCTTTAACTGGGTTCGCGAATCCAAGGTCATATCTTATATTCTTTACATCAAATGTAATTGGATTGTTACCAGTTGTTTGTGGATATGGAGATCGAGATGGTATTATTGAGCCTCCAGATGGGGCATATGCACCTTTATGTTGGACTATTTCAATGAGATACTCTAATGGAGATTGTGTTAATTGCCGGCGCTCATCACTATCCAAATGGTAATAAGTTGCCCATACCTCACATTCCATATTTTGCCCATTATCATATTTTGCCATATCACCTCGATCTGGATCATCACCCTCTGGGACTATTAATCCATATTCTGAGGCAGATGCTGGTAGCACATATGACCCAGTTATGTCTTCCAAAGACCCAAATTCAAGTTGCAGTCTAACTTCATGTAGCGACATTGCGACTATAGGTAGGGCTAGGGCAGGGTTGCGGCAAAACCAAAATTGGAGTGGAACATTTAAGTATGGTGCGCTGTTTTCAGTTGTTTTTGTTTCTAATAATGTCATGGGAACATTAGTTAGTGTCATTGCATCTAATCCGGGGCGACGGCCAGTGCTTACACTTAGTTCTTCCCAAATGGCCATCCATTCACCATATTGCCTATCTATTAATTGGCCACCAATAACTAAATCAACACGTTTAACTAATGCGTTACCTAGACCTTGTGTATAATACCAAGTGTTGGCTGTCTTAAAAATGGGTGGCCTGAGTTGTAGCCAAATCGCGCCCACTAAATCACCAGCACGGGTTATGTCAATATTAACTGTTCGGCCATATCCCACGCGTCCATTAATATGTTGAATGATTGATTCCTTAGCAAAATTAGTATGACGACGATATACTGTTTTAAAATAAGTAATTTCGGGATTGCCGGTAATATATATATCAGCGCCACCATATGATGCAAGTTGTATTAATCCACCTGTCATTCTGTTTTGTGTATGTGTGCCTTTTTAACTTACTATTTATTCCAGGTTTTTATTATATTTCCCGATAATTACTCAAATAAATAAACTTTATTATTGTTATCACAAATCAATTACTGTAAACCCAAAATCCGCCATAGTAAGGCGTATTCATCATTTAGTGAAATATGAAGTTAACGCGTAAATAGACAATTAGAGAATACGCGTTTGTTAATAAATTTTAAATTGTAATATTAAAAAAATACGAATATATAAAAGGTATATAATAGTTTCAATGTCTGACGATTATGATGACTATTACAAAGCAGTTATAAACCAATATAAATGTGGTGGTAAAGATGGCAAAGAAGGTGGTTGGGCAGGCTTATACTATGGTGTTTATTCAAGGGTTATTAATGAACAAAATTTTAAAAATTGTGCTGAAGTAGGAATAGGATATGGTCTACATGCTAAAGAAATATTGACAAATACAAATTTAGAACATTTGTATTTAATCGACCCATTAACTTATTATCCAAATGATGAATTTTCTGAATTTATAAATAAAAATGGTGGTTTTGACATTTTGTATAAAAATATAACACACCATTTGGAAGATCATAAAAATAAATATTCTTTATTACGTGTTCCTAGTATTGAAGTATCTAACAATCAAATACCAGATGGTTCATTAGATGCAGTATTTATTGATGGTGACCATAGTTATGATGCTGTTTGTAAAGATTTAAAATTTTGGTGGGATAAATTGAAATCTGGAGGGTGGATGTTAGGTGATGATTATAAATCTTGTCATCCTGGTGTTACTAAAGCAGTTAATGAATTTGCTAAATTATATAAATTGAAACTAGAGTTTTTATATAAAAATTCCACCTCAAAATACCCAATTTATAAGTTTATTAAACCATAAGTAGATAGAAAAACGTTTTGTTTTTTATTGTTTTTGGTTATTATATATACTACAGGATATTACACAAGAAATGCCACTAGATATGAATATGGTTGACTCACAAACATATATTACTAGTCAACATGATGAAAAGATTTGGTTTGTTACAGGTAATGCTGGTAAGATTCATGAAGCCAAGTATGCAATCAGTGATGTCAATTTTGCTGGTTCTATGAATTATCATATGACTGAAATACAATCTGATGATTGCCACGATATAATCACTAGAAAGGCACAGTCATTTATTGATAATGCGATTAAGAATTGGCCGGTTGACAAAACTGAACTCTTTGCAATTGTTGAGGATACTGGGTTAGAATGCGCTAATATGAATGGATTCCCTGGTCCATATATCCGTTATTACTTTGATAAACTTGGCCTAGATGGTATTTGTTCATTTAACGGTGGTTCACCGGCGACATTTGTAAGTCATTCTGCTGGTATCCGACTTACAAATATCGATAGCACTAAGGGTGAAGTAAGTATTGTGATGAAAATCTTTGAGACTCGTGTAAATGGTGTAATTAATACAAGTTCTAGAGGTGAAAAAGGATTTGGTTTCGACCCAATTTTCATTCCAAATGGATGTTATCAAACACTAGGTGAAATGGATTTGCCCGAAAAACAAGAATATTCGGCTAGAATGCAGAGCATTCGCTCAGCACGTGATTGGATACTAACTGCAGTGATAGAATAGTAATAATAGGTCATGAAAATGAGGGTAGTGAAAATGTGATAATAATATATAAATACAATAAATATGCATACCCCAAAAACATTCAATATTCTAACATCTGAATACCTGATAATTGCAATAATTATTTGTATTATTACATTGAGTTTTCTTATAGACCTTCCTAGACGCAATCCGCAAGCTTTTTTTAACTTGGCATTCATTGTATTAATATGGTATTTAGTGAATATTAGTAATATTGTATATAAATGCATCAAAAATATATATTCAGTTAAGCTCATACATATATTTGGGTTTATGGCGACATTATTCATGGTATACGGATTCGTGTATTATTCTTTATATAACCTGGATTCTAAATCATTCAATGGCACTATATTACTTGACCGCTCTAAATCATTGGAATTTGGCACATATTTTGATATGATTTATTTTACCATGTCGACATTTTCAACAGCCGGATTTGGGGATATTACACCGGTTAGCAGATTAGCACGTGGTATAGTCATGACTCAATTCATAACTGGGTTTACCCTAGTAGCTATTTTATTGGGTCGGTCAGTTGATTAATAATAAAAAACGAATAATATCTGGAATAGTTAATTGTATTTCGGCTTTTTGCAGCAATAATTGATATTTTTTAACAAAAATAGATTTTTTAACTAATTATTATCAATAGTATTTTAATACACTTACCTAGCATATCTAGCGTTACTTCAACAAGAAGTTTTCAAAACTCCACCTACAACTTTATCCGATTAAAAAAATCAGACTATTCAAAATGTCCGATATTGCTGATAACGAGTATACTGCTATTTGCGATGCACTTAGCAACCCCGAGACCCTGATTTGCGGGCTTCCTACTGGCGCTGCCGAGAAGATTTTCAATACAGATGGCTGGTTTAACTCTGTTGCGGCGGATACCATGAGGTATGTTGCTGTGAAGATTGCACAGGATGAGCAAGGCCGAAAGAACCTGGTTGTAGAGAGGTCACGAGATGCAAAGCCCGGATTTTATCCGATCGATGTGAGTGCAGTGCAGAGTCTTGGCTGGCGACAGTCACAAACTACCGTTCATCAACTCACTGAGAACAAGGGGCTATTTATGGCATTCCTCTTCTCAGTGATTGGAAACAAGGAGCCACTTGTTTGGTTCGCGCGCTGGTATCAGCGTCTTAACAGTGCCAACAAGAACATTGAGCGTTTGGCACCTCGTGCTGTGAAGGCTGCGCGTGTGCATATTGCATGGCTTGAGGCATCTTGCGCAGACCGCCAACTCACACAGGCCAATTGGGACCCTGTAGTTAAGGCATGTGGCACAGAGCATCCATTCCCTTGCCAGGCCGATTTGGACACAATGCCAGAGAACCCTGAGTATATCACTCGGTATCTGGCTCTTTGGAACCCCAACCCGCCAGCAGAGCTCATCGCTCCCATGACTACCGATTACGCAAAGTTTGAGGCGTTCACCGAGTTTCTTATTGAGAACCCAGATCTTGAGTTTTAATTAATTTCCATGATAAAATGTATGTAGAGCATGAATATGACTAAAGAATGACTAAAGCATGACTAGAGCATGATCAGAACATGATCAGTATCATAAATTATTTTTTGTTATCTAGAAAAATAATAAATGTCAAACGGAAAAACAATTAAGAAACCTAGCCCATCAAGTAATATTAAAAACAAAAACACACAAAAATCAAAATATCCGTTTATACCACTGAATTTGATTAATCAATTAGAAGCCCTAGCTGAGTTTTATGACATTAGTTTAGTCAGTCGTGGCAAAATACCGCCAAATAAAACTGATAAAGGGTTCCTAGTAGTATTCCGCGATCAGGCACATGGCAATCCAGCACGATTAAAAGACATACCTATTTTGGCTAAAAACCCAACTGGCAATACCTGGAATAGGCAACGTGATAATTATATACTACGGCGACAAGATATGTTACGGCGGGCTAAATATGGGCTTTATGTCAAGGACGGTCCGTTAGCAGGATTACCAACAGTTCTACATGTAAATATGATGATGTGGGCATATAGCCCTGACTCAAAAATGCGCACACAAGCAGGTGTTAATAAAGTATTAGCTAGGTTAGCTCAAGTTAAAAAAGAAGGTCAACATGCTCCTAAACGTCCTGGCATTAGTGCTTATGGGAACCGGACAGAGTCTAGCTAACCAAATACGGTCAGATGACAATATAATTTATATAAATTAGGATTATCAATTACTGGATTTATGTATATTTCATGATTGACACCAATGCTAATGAAATAATCTTCCAGAAGTTTAATTATAGCATTACATTCAGTTTCACTCATATCCACCAGATCGCCCTGTAAAAGTGTAAGTGAAATATGAGATTTGCCATTACGTGACATATATACCGCACCACATTCAGGGATGGATTTCTTGCGGATAAATGCATTAAGCACTGCTTCATAAATTAGGTTTGTCTGTGACAGTTTATATTTAGTTGGCACGGGGTTAGTAACTAATTCAGTGCCTGCCCGACTGGCTTTAGTCTTTGCGGATTTGGAATTGGAAAATTTTTTAGGGGATGACGATTTGCAGTTTCCCATTATTAGATTTATATTTGGTGTGCTAGGTTGCCTTAATTCTATTATTTTTTAATTCTATTACTTAGTATTTAATCCGCATATTAAAATCAAAATCGTTTTTTATGTGATTAATGAATTATTGGATTATGATACCATCTAATAAACCTTAATATGTCAAAACAACTAAGTCCCAAAAAATCAACAACTATAGCCGGTGCACAACCAATGGCACCGGATATTCAACCATTAGCAAAGTTATACACACAAGAAATCCGGGATATTTCTGATTTTATCGATTTACCAATATTTTGGACGATGAAACTCTTAGCTGACGCAACTAGGCGGATTATAAATAATAATATTATTGGTGATATTAAGGTTTGTCTAGATGCACATTTAAAAAACCCAGGTTGTTTAAGTGAATACAATTTATATGAAACCAAATATGATTTCCCGGGTGATAATTATTACACGAATTATATGGTAATGCGTGACAGATACCGCAAAAAAGATTACACCGATTTTGAACTGCAAACTCGCAAAATATTAGAATTGCATGATGGCAATTGCGCTTATATAACACAACTTGATATGGATTTAGAAAAACTGAAGGAACAAATGCAATATGATGCAGGGTTTAATGAAAAATTATTCGGACTGGAATGCACGGATAAACGGAATTATTTGAATGAAAAAAATAAGCCAAAATGTGAATTATGTGCGACCCCCGTAAGTGAATTTGGCAAGTATTGTGTCAGCCATCCTGAAATGCGCCAAACCTATCAACGGGTTATTAGTGAGATAACCAGGATATCTGAAGAGAATAAGCAAACGCAAATGCCGGAATATATTGAATTACTCCAGGTTGTTAATGAGAGCCGCACATGGGTTCTAAAACCGGACCAACCTGGTTCACACAGATAGGTTTATTAGATTAGGCAACCTAGCAGAGCAACTGATTGCATATTTAGGTTAGTTTTTATTTTTTATGTTTTAGTGTGGTGGGTAAGCCAAATTAAAGTTTGGCATCACGAAGGGTAGCTTCTTTGCGTGTAAAGCGGAATAGGCCGCGCCAAGTAAACTTATCTTCACCTATAACTGCAGGGAATAAAAGGCAACCACCTGATATACCACCAAAAACGTGCCATAATGTATGTGTTAATCCATAATTTCCCCTGAAGAATAAAAATAGTGCAACTGCTGCAATACTTAATAAGCAACCTAGAATACTTATGATTTGGCTAAATACATGTAAATGCTTAAAAGATATAACTAGGTAAATAAAGTAGAATATGGCAACAATAAGTGCAGGTATAGAATTATAAAGAACATTATTAAATACATTAGTAAACGATTGAGTTGTAATTACCCATAAAATACCAATACTTTGTAATATAATTCGTAATTCATCATGTATGGGAATGATATACAGGATTGTAATAAATAATGAAAAGTTGGCCATGGTCAAATCATTAAATTGTGCTTGTGAATAAAACATATTGTCACCCGAACATTTCATGATTAAATCATCCTCGGTTGGGTCAACATGTTTTTGGCAAACATGGTAATTAATACTATATAACATGACAGCTATGTAAAACACAACTAGGATAAAAAATCCACTAGTGTTAATTGACTTTTGTCCGAAATATTTGTAAAATAGGACAACTACAGGTAACAGATAAATAAGATTGGAATATACCAATGCTTGTTTTTCACGTGATGATATAACTGGTGGTGCAGGTGGTGATAGTATATTAGCGGCTTTGTCGGCAATACTTTTTTCATCCATCGGACTTGTGCTATCATTTGTTGTGCTAGGTTGTAAATCCATATTGGTTTGTTTTTCTGTTTCTGAATAAGTAGATTTATAATATAACACTAAAAATTTAAAAACCAAACCCAAAAAAACCTAACCTTCCTAAAACCCAAAAACAAAATGCTATTCGCGCAAGTTTATTTATTTTAATAGGTGGCAATCATAATTTATTAAATATTGGCCATCTTACTAGCATACGCGTGCGAAATATACATGCACAGTGGCTGAATATCAAGGAAATCAACTGCAGTTACGTAATAATCAAGAGCAACATGATCAGTCCATCCAGCAACAAATTTGAATTGTGAATATCCAACTGATGTTGCGATTTCTGATTCACGTGGCTTTTCATCAACAGCAGATTCGGCCTTCAGAATTGCATCAATTTGTGGGATACGAATGTCACAGTTAATTTCAGGGACGTCTGTATGCGCCCAGTTCTTAATAACTTCTGAATCGCAACTAGGGTTGCCCAAGATTTGTAGCATTTGAAGAAGTCTGAGTGTGTTAATAAGTTCACCACCCAAAATATTGGCACCGATGGGGATTGGGGTATCGTCCATTCCACCAAGGTCTTCAATCATATTTCGTAGAGTTGCAGAAACACACATAGTGGAATAAGGAAGTTGAAACAATTCATCGGTTCCGGGATTCAGAAGTGTCATAGTCTTACTGAATTCTGTGAGCTCATCAAGTGTGGTTGCCATGCGGTATGTCATGTCATGTTGCAGCATTCCTGCTAGGAATCTAGTAGGTGCACCATCTTCACTAAGTTCTGCAATAGGCTCATAAATAGTAGGGAAATCTGGGCACGATGTCCATGTGATAAGCATACGAATATTTCTACCATCATCAAATGTATAATCCCTAGTTGACAGCCACCTTTTTACATTTTCAGCAGGAGCAGAAACTTGTTCATCTACAAAGATAGTAGGATAAGTAGAGCAAACTGATTGAATAGCAAAAGACATGGTATTTTGTGTTTATAAGATTACTTGTATTTAGAATAAGATAATTACGATTGCAGGTATAAATTATATTATTTATGTATTAATTTGGTATTGATTATATATAAAAAACAATTTTTATTTAGTTAATGCTTTTTTTGATGTTTTCACAATTTTAACAATAAAAATTGTTTATAAGATATCAGGTCTAGTTTCAGAATCAAAAAATAACCTAGAACCAATATCATAGGATAAATTTAGTAATAAACGCAATAAGCGAAAACAAATTTATAACACATATAATCCTAATTAATCGCAATGACTGATATTTCAATTATACAACAACAAGATTCAGCTCCACAAAAAACTGGTAAAATACCATCATTAGTAGAATCGACAAAAATGCCGGACGTGGTATTAAATAACAATAATGGATTTCAGCACCGTATTGACTGGTCCAAAAATATCTGTGTAGTTGATTTAAGCTATTTGACGTATACACGATTTTTCGGTGTCCGTGATTGGTATACCCGGGCTTTTCCAGAAAAGCAAATCCCAGCAGATCATGATTGGACGGCTGATACAGATTTTATGGCCAAATTTTATTCATTATTCACTAAAAAACTATTTGCAGTTTGTAGGCAAAAACTGGTTCCTACAAGTAATATAGTATTTGCGATTGATTGCCGACATACAGATAATTGGCGTGTCCTGGCTACACAATCTTATAAGGAGACCCGGAAAGATAGCCATGCCAAAAATAATTTCAGTAATTTTGACATATTCCCATATATCCGCCGTGCAGTTATTGCACCTCTACAGCGTGAATTTGGTAACCTAGTGCTTAAACATAATAACTTGGAAGCAGATGATATGGTAGCACTATTCATCCGTGCTGCCCGCGAACGTCATATGCCCACAAATCCAGGGTGTCATATTTATATTATGGCTAATGACCGGGATTATATTCAGATTTGCGATGCATTTGTGCATTTAATTGATTTAAATGATAAGCCGATTAGTGATCAAATATTTGCACCTGGAACTGGTATGGATGCTCGCAAATTCCTTTTACGCAAAATTTTATGTGGTGATGTGAGTGATAATATTGCTGGATGTTATTTTAATAAAGACTTCCTAGTTAAACATGGAGTGGTATGTAAACGTCCGCAACTTAAGGCAAGTGATAAGGTCCTAGCTGTGCTCTTTGCAAATCCTGCAAGTTATGCAGAATTGGACCAACTACTCGTGCTCACTAATGCATATCATTCCAGTATTATTCCTGGTGATATTTCTACAAATAATAATGCACCGGCTACTGAAACGCGGATACAAACACCAGAATATCCAGATAATCTTAAATCATCACTTTCTATTTTGAAAGATGAGCTATTTGTTAATAATGCTAGGCTCGTAGATTTTGCTAATATTCCCACATGCTATGCTAATGAGGTTTACATCTGGATGCAAAAATCTAATATATAATAAAAAAATAATATATTTTTAATTTGTGTGCTTTTGTTTGATTTTTTTGAGTTTGTGGCAAAAAAGGATTATTTAACAAAAATTGTTTTATTAATAACCATAGTATGATTAGTAGGTATTTTAGTAATGTATGAGTTAAAACTTTAGCATTACGAGCACCCTGCGAGGGTGCTAACGATGGAAG
>JACCEC010370372.1_pt1 | contig 21303 bp, 21 predicted proteins | sample 7450121 | NCBI WGS metagenome assembly JACCEC01 (sample SAMN15323455, study PRJNA562643) | freshwater metagenome | isolation source: river surface water | place: USA:Blue River Watershed | collected 2017-08-18 | reverse complement strand
ATATAAATGCGGAATTGACGAAAATCTGTCAGTTTATGTCAATTAAAATAGAAAATGATAAGTTGATTCCTGAAAACACGCCGCATTCGATTGCCGCGGGAATTGTCTACTTTGTATCCCAAATGGCGAATTTGAATGTCACCCGGAAAGATGTGAACTTGATTAGTGATATAAGCGAAGTCACTGTAAAAAAATGCTATGGGAAAATCGACAAAATCAAGGAACTGGTGTTGCCGAAAGTCATTTTACAGAAATATGCTCCTGTTGTGGAGCCTGCTGCGTCTGCGTCGACTGCGTCGACTGCGTCTCCATAAAATATTTCGCTACAGGGTTTTCTGGATGTAAGGTTTCGCAAATGAGATTATTTACTTTGACGATTGAATATGTATCGAGTAATATATTGTAGAGAGGCTGACCATAATACTTTATTTTTTTTACGTTGAAATGCGATACGAAATTTTTGGCTGGAATCAGTTGTCCATTGTAGAGAACCTTGTGTAATCCGGTCATAACAGTTCGTTCGCTAGGATAATTATAGGATAGGGCATTTTTCTCAAAACACACCAGATATTTATCTACAGTGGTCGTTTTCGTTACTGCCAGTATTTTTTTCCGATGTATTGTATGAAAATCCGGACACAATTTGTCAATGGGTATAATACCTTGGTCAGTTGAAATGGGCGTGTTTCCAGGGAAACAAGAATCACTGATGATTCCGCCTCCGCCTCCGCCTCCGCCACTTGGTTCTGGAGCAAAAATGATAACATCGGCGTTTGTAATAGGCGTTGGATTCTCATCGGTCCACAACATCATATTGGACATATATACGGGGGTTTTACCGATTGGCATTGTTGCGGTTGGAGTCAATGCTGGATAACGCGTAGCAGTAGTTCCCATACCTAATATTCCGGCTGCTCCATTAGAACCAACTCCATATAATGTATTATCGGACATCATAACATATAACGCATTTGAAAATAACGTAATATACTTCGGTATTTTACCAGTATTATTAGTGCCTTTTGTAAGATATAAAAGATTCGACCCACTATCTCCTTGCGCATTTCCATTCCCAATCATTCCTCCGCCATTATTTCCAACTACGTAAATATCCCCATTGGTCATTAAAACTGAAAAAGATGAATTAGCCGCAGAAACATATTTTGGAATTAAATGACTTACTGTAGCACTCCCCATATCAACTACTGTATTCGTGTTGTCTCTTATTTTCATAAGGGTATATGATGTAACTTCACTGCCTACATTAACATTTCCTATTCCACATTTACCGCTTAAATTTTGACCGCGAGTATATATTTTTCCGCTTTCCATAACTAAATATGCGGTAGTACTGGAAGTTGATATATATTTAATTGTTTCACCTACAGGAACATCTGTAATTTCTGTTAATATGGTATAACAAGACCCAGGGGTATTATTTGTGGTTAAAAGATTTGAGGTAATCATACTAGATTGATTATATCCAACTCCATATAATTTTCCATTTGTCATTAAAACTAATAAACAAAACCCACCAGCAGAAATATATTTTGGAGTGTATCCAGTATTATTAATAACTTGATTACTTAATGTTGGATAAATTGTTCCCACATCGGGATTAGGATAACTCTCAATGTCAGAAGTTCCAATTCCCAGTTGTCCAAATTTATTATGTCCACACGCATAAATAGTTGAATCACTCATTAAAACATAAGTACTGTTTGTACCAAATGTAGCATAAATTGCTTTTTTATTGCTGTAACTAGATGATGGTATATTGAACCAAGTTAGTACATTACCACGATCAGTAATATTATTTCCTATTTGTCCGTAGAAGTTACTTCCGCAAATATACAGACGCCCATCATTTGTAATTATCATACTATTTGATGAGCCTGAAATGAAATACTTAGGATTAATACCTGAAGGTAGAGAATTTGACGCAGTAAGACTTATTATAGCAGTTGGAGTAGCATAACCCAATCCTTGTTTTCCGTTATTATTTGCTCCGCAAGTATATACTGAATAATCAGACATAATAATGCCTATAAAACTAAAATCCGAATCTAACAAAGAACTGTATTGTCTAATAGCGGAAGTCCAATATAGTTGCTCTACATTTTGCCCAGTAGATTCCATCACCCAATTACCCCCATATTTGATATTACCTGTTCTATCATTCGACGCTCCAACTATCACGCCAGTTTCATTGTAGAGAGTATTATAATAATTTACCCAATCAGGTTCGCCTAATGTTTCGCACGCCAGGAAATCGATGTTTTTTACAGAGAATTCGCGTATAAGTTGTATAATAACATCGGCATTTTGGTGGAAATCGGCGTTGTTTATGAATGGGCGGTCTTTAGTGAACGCCAGGGCGATTCTGTCAATTACTGTAAAATGTATCCTAAATAATTGTAGAATACTTTCAGTAGTATCGTCGGATTTATACGCAATTTGTAGGGTTTTATCATTTGCTGAATCGTATAAAATCTGATAATTTTCTAATGTTTCGTCGATGAACAAAACATTTCGACATCCAAATTTATTTGAAGGATATAACATAATATATTATGCGATTTTTTGTTGTTTCGCAAATCACATAATACACATTCGCAGTGTTTTTTTTAGTTCGGCGGTTTCATTTGTCAATCGTATATTTGGATTCGGGGTTTCCTGTAGAAAATATATAAATTTTTGTAATCTTGATTCATTCAGAGGAGCGGAGAAGTCGCCGAAATTGTCGACGAATTCATTGAAACGCCACATACAGAGCGCCTTCGCCACATAATAGGCGAATACATTTTGTTTTTCGTCGCCCAGATTCCTCACTTTTTCCGATTGATATGCCGAAAAGAGGCGTTGTATATCTAACAACGTCGTCGCATTTTCTACTTTTCCGCCGCAAATGAAAAGTATATACCAGATTTCAGCCCACATTTCACAGTAGGTTTCATTTAATAATACTGCGCGGTGTCCTAATATGTCGACAGTTGAATAGGAGGTGGCATCTAGCGAAAAACTATGGATGGTTTCGTGAATAAATACTTTGAACCATTCTTCTTTCCTGTAGACGCAAATCTCCGATTCTGGCGAGCAGGCGTAGGTGAACCCCGAATTTACATTTTCGATGCCGGGGGAAGAGGCGGTGCCTCGACTGAAAGAGGCGTTGTCTCGGCTGGAAGAGGCAATGCCTCGACTGGAAGAGGCGGTGCCTCGACTCGAAGAGGCGATGCCTCGACTGGAAGAGGAGTCAACGGTGTCCGTCTTCAGGAATGGTGTCATCCAGATGTTGACTACAATGTGTCCACATTTCCTGGAACTGGATGTTTCGGCAATGGCTAAAAACGCCAGCATATTTTTGAAATACTCGTTTACTGTAGTAGAGGATTCGGGTTCATACATAATCAGTCGCAATGTATATTTATCAGACCTGTAGATATATGTGTTTACAGGGACGGTATTAGATATCCAATGATGGATTTTTTTGGACATCCATTTACTGTCTGGCGGAGAGACGATGTCTGACGACATTGTGATTTTATCTGCCTCTACAGGTGAGTCGCGTATTTCGCCAATTAATTTGCGGATGAGCGATTTCGATTTACTGGAGAATTTATAAGCCGCGTGTTCTTCTGTAGAATCAATAAAATCGGCGAGCATATATTTTGTCGAGATACATTATTTCTTGGTTCCACGATTATTTCCCGTAGAATACTCCTACAATAATTAGCAGCAATACAATAATTAGGGTGTATATATATTTTTTGTAGGAACGAATCGATTCTCGGATGCTGATATATTTAGGTTTATACCTCGCAAAATATTCGCGCATAGATTCTTCCAGGTCCACTTCTTTTTTGCCAAGTAGAACATTCACTTTATTGTGTATGAAATTCATCCAGGTGACAAAGGATTCGCGGCAGTCCAAATAAGGCGTCACAGGATATTTGTCCAGCAAATTACTAAATGAATTGCCGATTTCTTCTACAGGGATGAAAAGCGGCAGTGAATGGATGAGTTCATAATATTTCTTTTTAGTTACTTCGTTCGGAGTCAAAGGGTATGAATATGCTACAGTGTGTAAGAAAAACCAGTAATGCTCGCCCCATACATCGGGGTTGAAATAGACGTTTTTTTCCAATTCCATACACCTTGTAAATATAAAAACGGGCGCATAATCTACGCTGGAGTCAGGAGATAAACCGAATCAACTAAATTATATAATGGAAAATCAACACCGATATTGTAACAATTGTGGAAAACAGGGGCACGTATATAATAATTGTAAAATCCCGATAACAAGTTATGGAGTCATTTTATACAGGGTCGGTTCTCGCGGTATAGAATTTCTGATGGCGCGCCGTAGAAACACTTATGGATTTTTAGAAGTAATTCGCGGCAAGTATCCTACCGACAATTTGACCTATTTAAAAAAGATGATTGACCAAATGACGCTGGACGAAAAACAGTGTTTGGCTACAAAATCTTTTCCGGATTTATGGAAAAAGGTGTGGGGGTATCCCATCGCCTCGTCGAAATACACTCACGAAGAACACGCGTCTTCTGAAAAGTTGAGCAATGTGCGAGAACAAATTAAGGACATTGTAGAACATAGTAATACGTGCTGGGTAGAACCGGAATGGGGATTCCCGAAAGGACGTCGCAATTCATTTGAAAAAGACCAGGACTGTGCTTTACGCGAATTCGAAGAGGAAACAGGTATTTCTACAAAGTATTTGAATTTAATTGAAAATATATTGCCGTTCGAGGAAATATTTATAGGTTCAAATATGAAATCGTATAAACACAAATATTATTTGGCGCAAATGGATTACAATGTGTCGATAAAACTGAATTATAAGTATCAGGAGTCGGAAATAAGCGCAGTAGAATGGAAAACGTTTGAGGAATGTGTGAATTCGATCAGAGATTATAATTTAGAAAAAAAGGATTTAATTAGGAATGTGTATCGTGTAATTCAAAAATATAATAACAATAATTAATAGAGAATATGCCTCCGAAGAGAAAATCGTTGAAATTGGTTGCTCCAGAAGAAGGTGCCACAAAACCAAAAAGGACAGTGAAAAAAAAGTTGATAATGGTTGCCCCCGAGGCGGTGACTACAGAACCGTTTTTGTATCCTTCATTAGACGACCCGAAGTTCAATGTCAAGATTGCTGAAAAGCAGGAATTCTACGAGGCGCAGTATGACGGAACTATACATCCAGTAGAAGAACGAGCGGCGGAATTGTGTGATGCGCAATTTGAATTGGCGCCGCATCAGTTGTTTGTGAAACGGTTTATGTCGGCGTATACACCTTATAAAAGTTTGTTATTATATCACGGGCTAGGAACGGGGAAAACCTGTAGTGCCATATCAGTGACGGAGGAGTTTCGTAATTACAATAAGCAAATCGGTCAATCTGGGAAAATCATTGTAATCGCGTCGCCGAATGTCCAGGACAATTTTCGTCTACAGTTGTTTGACCCGGACGAGAAAAACTTGGTGGAAACTGCCGAGGGCGATTGGACAATTAGGTCTTGTACAGGGAATCAATTGGTCAATGAAATCAATCCTGTAAAACTAAAAGGGTTGTCGAGGGAACAAGTAGTCCAGCAAATAAATCAGGTGATTAATGACGGCTACGAATTTTTCGGATACATCGAGTTTGCGAATTATGTAGCGAAACTGATGTCGAAGGGTTCCAATGAATCTGACGCGAAACGTATTTTGCGCAATGTGTTCAGTAACAGGATGATAGTCATCGACGAAGTTCATAATATTCGAATCACCGAGGAAAACCAGAAGCGAAAACAGGCGTCGCAAATAATGAATATCTTAGTAAAACACGCGAAAAACTTGCGTCTCTTATTATTATCTGCCACGCCGATGTTTAACAATCAGCGCGAGATTATTTGGCTACTGAATTTGATGAATACGAACGACGGGCGGTCTCAAATATCCGAATCAGATGTTTTCGACGCGGAAGGCAATTTCCGTCGTTTAACGAAAGATATGGCAGAAAGCGGTAAAGACCTATTTATTCGCAAATCGATCGGCTACGTTTCATTTGTCAGGGGCGAGAATCCGTATTCGTTTCCGTTCCGTATATATCCTTCGCAATTTGCCGACGAAGAAAACTTGCTTTCGAATTATGAGTATCCTGAAAGGTCGTTAACAGGCGCCGTCATATTAGAACCCATCAAACACATTGATTTATATTTGTGCGCAATAAGTGATAACCAGCGGGCGGCGTATGACACTCTTATTTCCGTCGCGTCGGAAGGGGTCAATTTCGAAAATATTGAACGTATTGGATACACCAAGTTACAAGCGCCATTGAACGCGCTCAATATTGTATTCCCATCAATCACCTCTACAGGGTTTCTTACAGGCGAAACAGGATTGAGCGCAATTATGAATAGCCATAATCGCGCAAATTACGATTACAAACCTGACGTGTTGAAGAAATACGGACGCATTTTCAGTCAAGACAAGATTCGGGACTACAGTAGAAAAATATATGAATTGTGTCAAAATGTGATGAAAGCGGAAGGCGTCGTGTTGATTTATTCCAACTACATCGAAGGCGGATTAGTGCCAATTGCGCTAGCATTAGAAGAACTGGGGTTCAAAAAACACGGTGGCAGTTTATTCAAAACTGCGCCACAAGGGGCGTCTAGAGGCGAGTATGCGATGATTACGGGGTCGAAGGAACTGTCTCCGGACAATGACGCAGTAGTGAAAATGTTAAGAAGTGGAAATACGTCTGGCGAAAAAATAAAGGTGATTCTTATTTCCAGTGCTGGTTCAGAAGGTATCGATTTGAAGAATATTCGCCAGGTTCATATTCTTGAACCGTGGTATAATATGAATCGTCTGGAACAGATTATTGGACGCGCGGTAAGAAACGGGAGTCATTGTGCGCTTCCGTTTGAGAAAAGAAATGTCCAAATCTTTCTCTACGCGACGTATTTGGATAATGTGGAATCGGCGGATATGTATCTCTACCGTATAGCCGAACATAAATCGATTCAAATTGGACGCGTCAGTCGCGTATTGAAACAGAACGCGGTGGATTGTATACTCCATAATTCGCAGACGCATTTCAGCGAAAGAATGATGAATCAGACAGTATCTATAAAATTGGCGTCGGGTAAAAAAGTAGAATACAAAGTAGGGGATAAACCATTTAGCCAGGCGTGTGATTATTTGGACACCTGCGGGTTCGGCTGTATTCCTGACGTTTCCAAAATAACACCGAATATGTCTACCTATAACTCTTCATTTGCCGAAATGAGTAATTACAGTATTGTAAAAAGAATCAGGCAATTGATGCGCGAGAAATATATATATACAGAACAGGAATTGATTGACAATATTAATATTGTGCGTAAATACCCGCAGATTCAGATCTACAGTGCCCTTGACGAATTGGTCAGTGACCCGACGAATTTAATATCGGACAAATACGGTAAAATCGGGCGGTTGGTGAATGTAGGCAAATATTATTTATTCCAGCCAGAAGGCATTTCGAATCCGCATATATCTATGTATGAACGCATCGCCCCCGCAGATGTCAAACACGAGGCGTTACGAATTCGTCAGGAGACGAAAACGGAAGTGGCGCCTGTTGTGGCGGATGATAATGTAGGAGAACTCGTCGCGGATATAAATGTCAAAATAGAAAAGGCGCACAGTAGCGGACAAAATATGCGGGGCGTCAGGGATTGGTATAAACACGCATTTAAGGCGCTGGAATATTTGAAAAAGTGGAGCGACGGATTATACACTGACGCGGATTTCGAACGTCATTTGATACATCATATTGCCGATTATATGTTGCCGAAGGATAAGAAAATGGTGTTGAATAATGATGCGCCTGAATTGAGAGAACTCCGTGGGTATATGTATAACCACATACACATTGTCGACGGGATGCGCGGGTATGTGATGGAAGAATACAAAGTAGGAATGAAATTGTTTATACAGGAAAACGGAAAATGGGTGGATGGGACCGATTATGACATCAAACAATTCAAAGAAAATGCCAAGCCTGCTGAAAATGTGTCGAAAATAATTGGATTCATTGTCGCATTTAATTCTACAGATATGGCATTTAAGGTGAAAGATATGACCGTGCGAACGACAAAGGGGGCGCGATGCGACCAGGCAAATAAGGAGAACACGCTGGAAACGTTGAAACGGTTATTTGACAAAGAGGATTTAGGCGACGTCGATGATTTATACCAGACGTGTTTGTGTATTGTAGAAGAATTCATTTTACGCAAATATAATGAAATCGGGCGAAATAATAAGAAATGGTTTGGCAGACCCGATGAAGTGGCGTTGAAAATTGTATAATGTCCGTCCGATGTCCGTCCGATGTCCGTCCGATGTCAGTCCTTATAACTCAATCATATATGCGCATATATGATTGATTTTTTACCAGTAGCAACCGTTTTCTACTTTTTCATATCCTACAGGTTTTTCTGTCGGTGATGTCCAATACGTATTTTTATACATTTTGATGATATCTGGATTATCATTGATCCATCTTTTTCCTAATACGCCGAAATACATTTGTAATACGCCGCCTACATAGATTGCCTGTTTTCCAATGTCGTAAATGTAGCCGCAAATGGGATTACCGTATCCTCCGCACGAACAGAGTGCCACATCGAAATCGTCCTTTATTTCGTCGACCCTTCTACAGAAATTGTCGAATTCCACCTTGAATTCTTCGGCGGGTTCGTCGCAATTTGTGACTGGCGGTTTCAAATAGACGAATGTATTATTTATGAATAATTGCTCGCCTCCATAAATCTTCTCCACATTCCCAGTAGAAACTTGTTCTTTTATGGTGTCTACGAAAGGACTGATGATTAATATACGTTTCCCCTGTAAAGCGTGCGTCCACGGATTCCGCGCATAATTGAATATGTCCAGCACCGACACCCAAATATAATTGCGCGGATACATAGTTTTAATTGCCGTGTGTGTTTTGGCATAAATCTTCGCATACATCCCGTGCGATTCCCATACAAAATACTCGCCGGATTTCTCGAACGCATTTAAATACGCGCGACTGTATTCGCTGATTGATTCTACTGTAGAAACCTTAATACCCGCATTACATTTGAATACAGGGAGCATTTTAGATACAAACTGGGTTTCGTAGGGGACGAGAGGTCGTTTCTGGGCGTCGCTGCCTATTACCGCGAAATCGTTTTCTATTCCGGATAATCTAGGAATCACATAAGGAGCCGAACCTTTAGAAAGTATGATGTGATAGAGTCGCCTATTATCATTGAATCTACAGGGTTCCGCCAGAGCGGTTTGTGTATGGACTCCTAAACTGGACAAATACATTGAGCGATTAGGAACACCGTAGGGCATAATCAGTCCCCACGGGGCTTTAATAATATCTTTTTCGGAATAATTGCGCTGACCGCTAAGATGATAGTGGTAGGATTTTATAGATATAGGATCATTGTATACTTTGTATCCCGCGACCATCATTAAATACGCCATTTTATTATCGCAGCCGGGTTTTCCGAATTCGAAATCGAATGCCGGATACGTGTATTCCGGAGGAGCCTGTGACGAATGATAAATCCAGGTGTCCTGACTGTCGCCGCGAAGACCGTATATGGGACTTGTCGCAGTAGATTTGCCGTCGTATTCGTATCGGATTAGACACGCCATATTTTTGCCGGTGCTGAAATTGCTTCGACGCAGATTTTCAATGGAGCCGTCGAAGAATATGTCGGCGTTGATTGCTACAATGTAACCTTCGATACCGATTTTTTTAGGCGAACTGAAGATGTCGGAAAATTTTAGGCGTTTGTTTATAATATGTTGGACAATTTTGTCCGATTTGATGCCTAGTTCATTATTACTGTAGAGCCGTTCATTTAGCAAATGAATTTGGTGGATGGCGGGGTTCTCCACATTTTTTCGTAAACAATATTTGATTTCGCGATTTCTAATTAGATTGGGTGAAGTGAAAAACTGAGTGAATATATGGATTTGGTCATTGTTTATTGGAGTTTCGTTACAAACGATTTTGTCGCTTTCTTCGACGATAATCATACGTTAGTGTAAATTGTAATGTTTATATCTCATTGTTATATTAATGGATAATTGCGAAAATGCTCCTATACAACTAATTATCGAATCTATTAACCCAGATGATATTTCTGCCGAATCAGATGTTGTTCCTACAGCGGATGTTGTTCCTACAGCGGATGTTCCTGTAGAAGATATTTCAACCGCAGAGGATGTTCCTGTCGAATCAGATATTCCTGTAGAGGATATTTCAACCGCAGAGGATGTTGTTCCTACAGCGGATGTTCCTGTCGAATCAGATATTCCTGTAGAGGATATTTCAACATCAGTAGATGAAATAGATGTCAGTGATGATGCGGTAAGTATATTTGAGGTCCCTACAGAGTTCAAACAAAAAAACACGTCAGGTGTTCCAAAACTCATATTTATAGTTCCGTATAGGGACCGCGACGAGCATCGCGTCTTTTTCCTCAGATATATGAGTTATATTTTAGAGGACTATCATCCATCCACGTACGAAATCTATTTTGCGCATCAATGTGACACGCGCCCATTTAATCGCGGGGCTATGCGAAACATCGGGTTTTTGGCGATGAAGGAGAAATACAAGTTGAACGACGCATACAAAAACATTACCTTTGTGTTCAACGATGTAGATACGGTTCCATATTTGAAAGGACTTGTCACATTTGATACATCGTCGAATATTGTGAAGCATTTCTACGGGTATACTCATACATTAGGCGGCATTGTTTCAATGAAGGGCGCGGATTTCGAGAAAATAAATGGATACCCGAACTTATGGGCGTGGGGGTATGAAGATAACGCACTCTATAATCGCGCATTGAAGGACAAGTTAATTGTAGATCGTTCACAGTTCTACAAAATCAATGATATGCGAATTTTACATGTGATTGAAGGAGTATTCAGGAGTGTAAATATGGATGAAAAGAAACGCGGCAATTTCGGAAATAAATTAGACGACGGACTTCTCAACATTCGACGCATCGATTACGTCATTGATGAAATCAATATATACGGATTCAAGGCGTTTACTGTAGATATATATGAGTTTGATACAGGAATCGATCCTCCTCAAAAATACGAGGAATACAATTTGATGGATCCGGCGAATTATGTGACCCCGCGAAAAATGGGAATGAATTTGACGACAAATAACGCATTTAAACCGAAATATAGCGAGGAAGATGTGAAACGAATATTGGCGTCTACGAAACCGGCACAACCTGTAATTGCTAGTGAACGAAAACCTATTCAACGTCCGGCAAAAGTAAATAATGTAAAACCTGTTGTTGTTCAGACGAATCAGCCATTAATTGTAGGTAAATCGACGCACAATTTAGCAGATAATAAATATAATCCTACAGGGAAACCTGTAGCGAAAAATTTGTCGATTGGATGGAAATGGAATAAATAATTTCGACGGCTTTTTACGGTCGCTTTTTAACAATCGCTTACTGCGACAAATATAACATATATATAATGTGTAATTATGTATATGTCAGACGAAGAACAGGTCCCTGTAGAGAAACCTGTAGAAAAATGTGGTGTTGAAGAATGTTGTTCTGAAGAATGTGTCGCTGTAGACAAATATAAAAATATCGAGGATTTTGTATTAAATAATAATATTGTTCGCAAGTTTTTTTTAGGTGATTCCAAAAGTAGAATGGATGTCTACAGGGGTATTTATTATATGGCGGTTCATTGTATACTCATCATTTTAGCGGCATTTTCGGTTTGTTTTGTAGAGAATATCTGGCATTTATGCGCGGTGTTATGTATCATATCGTTGGACGCATTTTCGATTGTTGTATTACATAATTGCCCACTGACATTAATGGAACAGAAATATCTGGGGACGTCGATGGTAAATGAACATCATCAGTTTATGAAATTGATTGGTGTACAGTATCATTGCGACCATTCCTATGAACAGCAAATAGAACTCCTGATAAATGTATGGATGCTAATTGTTCTGAAAATATTAGTTTTGATAACTGTACAAAACCTCCCAACTATTTTCTACAGGATATGTAATGCTTGGTAAAGTGGAACGGATAGATAAAGTGGAACGACTTAGTGAACGATCTAAAGAACATCGATTACAGAAATTAGTAGAAAGATATGATTATATGAAGAAAAACGGCGGTGGAGCGAATCCATTTGTCTACCAAAAATACACGGAATTCTTCAATAAACGGGAGTCGGAAAAGAACGCGCAACTACACATATTAGACAATGTAAAAAAGATGCTGGAAAATATGGAATTAGATGACGAAAATAGCCAACTCAAATTCGATTTGGAAAATGTAAATAACGCAATGAAAACTATACAAAAAAGTATCTAATGCCATACAACGACAAAAAATAATTTCCAAGAAGTTCCTGGAAATTATTCTGTTTTTTATTTTTGTTTTTTTATTTTGAAATTGGCGAATATATTGAGTTTACTGTAGAGTTAGTCTTTATCGGCTTCGGTCACCTTCGGCTTTGGTCGCGTCATACGCTTTAAACCTTCTTCTTAACAATCACCTTCTTCTTAGGTGCTGCTACAGGGGCTTCGACCACAGGCTTTTCTTCCTCATCATCAGTATCTTCTACGTGAGTAACTGATTCAACTGCGACAGCAGGTTTTTCAACGGCAGCAGCCGGTTTTGCCACAGCAACAGGTTTTTCTACAGGGACTTCCGACTTAGTAAACACACTTTCTTCTACTGATTGTGATTGTTGTTGCGGAACTTTAATAAAACACTTGCCAGTTAAACTGAACGCGGTCTTTGGCTTACAGACTACTTGCTTCAATTTCCAAGTAACACCTATTTTACCATTGATAATATAAATACCGCCGCATTGAATTAAACAAGCGACAGATGAACCGCTTTGAATTAAATTAGATGGATTGACATCCGGATTCTCAGCATTTGGAAACAACTGATTGCCTTCCATATCATACACATCCACTCCATTCCAACTGCCTTCCCAGTAAGGAACCTTTAATTGAAGACTAGGAGCACGAGTATAATCGTATTCATCACTATCCTTCACTTTAGGATACTTCAACATAGGATTCCACTTCTCATCCATAGCGTCATCACTAATACTTGCCTTGCCAAACCATTCCTTACTGCGCGCCTTGGCTTCAGTCTTGATTCGCTTCTCGAAATCAATCATATTCTTCAAGAACGCATCAGTTTCGGCATTCCCATACCCGGCATTAGGAAAGGTCAGACTCATTGTATAACGCCCATTTCCTACACCAGTATTCTTATCCACGAAATCGGAAATGCCCCAGGTGTTCATCATAGGAGTCGACAAGTAAATGCTGCGATTTATTTTACTGTTTAACACAGTAATAGACTTGCCCATTTGTTTAGTGGTCTTAGCCTCCATAAATTTAAGAGAGTTAGCATCAAATTCGACGGCGGAAACAACAATATCAATATTATCAGACATTTTATTAGTTAGTTAGTTAGAAGTTAGTTAGTTAGTTAGTTAGTTAGTTAGTTAGAAGTTTAAGTTTAATTTAAGTTAATTTATACATTAATATGTGTCAAAATGTTTATATCAATTTTGTGAAATAAATGGTCGTTTTATGGGATTCCGTCGTTTTCAAGAATAACCAATTTTTTGGAGGATACTGTAGAAGCAATTAAGGGCGTGATGTTTTTGAGGGTGGATACGTGTTTATCCGTCAATTTCAGTGTAAAATGGCGAGTCGATTTATTGTATACAATCGACGGAATGTTTAAAATGGTTTGGGTTTCTTTATCAAAAACAATATCTTTCATTTTGTGAATGCGTTTTTTGTCTACGGCTTCAATCAGAAAATCGGTCAATTTTTGTTTTTCGTCGGTAGATACAATCCCATTTTCTTTACAATACTTTTCCGAATATTCAATAATCTTATTATGTTTAGTGCTTTTATCCAATTTGGACCATTGAACAATTTTGATTGATTTAGCATCGGCGTCCAATATTTCATCTACAGTTGAATCGTAGTTGGTCGCGTCATTTCGGTTTAAAAGCATATTGCGATATTTTATATTTTTGAGTTCCTCGTTTGCCATTTATATTATATCCTCAAATTCTATTTATGTCTTGAATCGCATTGTAGAGAAATATATAAATATATATTAAATTATATGAAACTTGAAAACATCCACGTTCTATTAATTATCTTATTGTGTATGTTAAGTTGTCGGTTTTTAGGAAATTGTCGGATGGAAGGGTTCTCTACTGCGGACCTTACTGAATTCCAAACAGATGCCTCCAATAATGATATATTTGGTCTGATAGATGCCAGCGGTAACGATGTAAATGATAGTGATAGATCACCGCCCTCGTCATCTCATTCATCTTCGTCACCGTCTTCGTCATCTCGTTCATCTTCGTCACCGTCTTCGTCGTCGTCACCGTCTTCGTCGTCTCGTTCATCTTCGTCGTCAAAACCAAAACCACGACGTGACTACAGTAGAACCAATTACGGTGAAAAAGATATAGACAAATCCAAGAATTTCCTTGAAAAGGCGGCGGATAAATCCAAAAAGTTTTTCGACGATTTAAAAAGCCAGAAATCGGGTGTCGCTGTGTCAGACGAATTATTGAAAACGCATCCTCTCGATGTAGATTCCCCTTATAATACGAAACCACGACAAGAAATATCAGTAGCGCCTCTACAGGAAAATCCGTATATGAAACCAGCCGCCAAATCAGATTCCAAATGTAATTGCCCAGAACCTGCGTTCGAATGTAAAAAGGTTCCTAACTACGCATCCATATTTACGAATCAGTCTACAGGAGAATTTCCTAGACCCCTCGTAAACGATTTTAGCAAATTTTAGAGAATATGATTACTTCGCCAAAAGCAAACTAATCATAATTTATACAACATCGGTAATTTCTTCAATGACGAGGTCTACAACGTCAGCCACTTTTTCAACGGCGTCAGCCACTGAGACGGCGTCAGCCACTTTTTCTGCGGTGTCAGTAACAGCGTCAGCGACGGGTTCAACCACGGTTTCCATAGTTTTAGGGTCAGCCACACATAACGCAAATTTGGTAAATTTGAAAAGTCCTGTAAAACCAGATAATACAGTTCCTAATGTGAAAATGTGTTTTTCTTCAACATCTGATTTTGTTTCTACAGGTGTTTCTACGGGGGCGACAACAGGAGTTTCTACAGGGGTGTCATTCGCAATTGTTTCTTCGTGTTCGCTCATTTATATACTATATATATAAATGTCTAAAAAGTTAAAAGTGTTTAATACATCCGATTTCAATAGTGGAGATGGGATGTTAACCACTGTATGGGGACCAAGTATGTGGCATTTCTTACATACAATGAGTTTCAATTACCCTGTAGAACCAACATTGGAGGATAAAAAGAATTATATGAATTTTGTCAAAAGTCTAAAACACGTTCTTCCTTGTAAATACTGTAGAATGAATTTGCGCACTAATTTGAAAAACTTGCCAATTACGATGGAATGTATGGCGTCGAGACACACATTTTCAATGTATATCTACAATTTACACGAACTTGTCAACAAAATGCTCGGAAAAACGAGCGGCTTGTCATTTGAACAAGTTCGCCATTTATACGAGAATTTTAGGGCGCGATGTACAATCGAAAAAGTGCGTATTGCTAAAACAATGAAACGACGCGAAAAAGGATGTACAGAACCCTTATACGGTAAAAAGGCTAAAGGTATCATCAAAATAGTTCCGCAAGACACCAAATGTAAAACACTCTCTGTAGACGAAAAATGCGTCAAACACCGATAACCGAAGGTTCACCGATAACCGAAGGTTCACCGATAACCGAAGGTTCACCGATAACCGAAGGTTCACCGATAACCGAAGGTTCACCGATAACCGAAGGCAAGGGTTTTACGCCCACAGTTTTTTAGGGCAAATGCGTATTCTAGCCCCGTATTTTCGAATTGCTTCTAAATGAAAACTGCGATGTTCGCAGTCTTCTTTTGTCCCCCAACAATTATGTGCCAACGGCATTATGCCTCCTACCGCCTCCATATTTTTATGAATCATCTCGCTAGTAAAATGGACCATCGGCGACGACCACAAATATGTACAATCCATAAACACCGCCGTTTTATAAAGCGCCAATCCATTAAACGCCGAGTAACATTCCATATACTCGTCCTGATTCATAGCCACCAATTTCTGTGTTATAATACCTTTTACATAATCCACGTAAGCCCTACCGAATTTCCAATGCCAACAAGAAAAGGCGTATGGGTCAAATGAAAGCGCCCAAATATCATAATAATCATCGCGATTAAACGACACCGATTCCCACAATTCTTCTTTACTGAGCGCTTCCGAAACAACGTCCAGATTTAATTCGCCGGAACAGACGTCGTCGCAATCTAGCATAATCATATATTTCCATTCTCTCCCATAATTCTGTCTCACCCATTTAATAAGTTCGTTTCTGGCATTAGCGATTCGATGTGTTCTTTCAGGTATATGCGAATTATTACAGTAAATAATCTTATCTACATTTTGTCTCAACAATTTCGACAATGTATCATCGGATGATGGGTCATACGCAATCGCTACTTTGTATTCCGAAAACAATCCGCCCAACTTTCGTATATTCGAAAACACCGCGTCAATGTATTTGCCGCAATTATATGCGCATCCAAGTATGAAACATTTATCTGTGGGAGATACATCTACCGGTGATTTATCTACCGGTGATTTCGGCATCTCCCAATTTTCGTCTACAATTACATCCGCCTCTTCCCGCGTTTCAACAAACCTGTAGACAAAATCATTTGAACTAGGAAACTTATCCAATATTGTTTCTACATCGATATCTTCTGCGTATATGTTAAGTTTCATTATATGCTTTCTGGAGTATTGTCTAAATTCATTTCAGAATCATTTCTAAGTCTCTACCCCGTATTTATCAAACTCATAGATTTCCCTACAGGATTAAACGTCTGGCTTCGTTTAGTAGTATACTCCGCCATTTCCGCCGCATTTGTCAATTGGGATAAAATCGAATTCAGCCCTGTAGCAATCGCATTATCTGCTACAATGATTTTACACGTCTACAGTTCCTACGAATCGTATACCCAATTAGATAGCGGCGTGGCGTATTCATTATTTTATTTATATCCCCTTTTCATTCTTCTTTTTGCCGGAGAATTGAGTTGGAAAATAGGGGTCTATTTGCTTGCGTTAGCCATTTTCATCTACGATTCTACCGCAAACAATCCGGAAATACAATTCAAAGGAATCGCCTGGTCGCTCATTAGCGGATTAACGGAAGCGATCATTTATTTCATTGTAAAAATGCTTGGAAACGGGAATCCGTGGAACACAATGTTCTTATCGTATTTCCCCGCGGCTATTGCGGTATCATTATTCGGTTGGCGGCGCACAAATACACAAATCCCTGTAGAAAAAATTGGAATCGCCGCTGCCATAAACGCGATTTTAGGCGTGGCTGGATATTATTTGCGTTTCTACAGTATAGAACATTTGTCGACGCAGACATATTCTGCGATGTCGTTCATAGGAATATTGATGTCGTATTTTTACGGGTGGGTATTTGTAGGCGAAAAAATGAATCTGATGAAAATGGTCGGAACTGGACTTATTATACTTACAATGATGTAGTTCACATAAAAACAAAATGTATAAGTATACTATGTATTATACGTTGCGAACAATTCCGTTTCAGAACAAAAACGAATATTATAACATCTACTATTTTGAAGGCGAGACTATACAACATTCAAATGTAAAAATGATGTATAGGAAAGAGATTTCGAAATGTGTGAATTTATTATGCGATGATTCGGGGGAATATATTCCCCAGGAAAATATACACGTGCTGTTGAATGTGTTGGAGAAAATAGGATTCGAAATCGTTAAAGATTTGACCGATTTGTTTTCTAAATCGGAAGACCGCCGATTTATTGCCGTTCTCAGGAAGGCATAGCCGATATATAATGCCTTGATGCCTTACCACGTCGGCTGACAACACGAATTGTAAAATCCCTGATACACAAAAATACAACCATTTGAACACAATAATTGTTTTTTACATTCGCCGCCGTTACATCCACACATATTATTACAATTGTCGATTAGAGACCTGCTACAGTTTAAACCGTAGCAACTATCTGCGCCACTTGAAACAACATTGTAGGCAAACAAAGATGAAATCAATACAATCCAAAATGTCATTATATTGATTCTACAGGTTATTTCTCTATATCAGATACATATTCTACGACTTCCACAACAGATTCTTTTACGGTCGAATCTGTATTAACAGATTCTTTTAGCGGTTCTGTATCGATACAAATGATTTTCAACGGCGCCGTCTTCTTTTTTTTCGTCAGAAGTTCCCGTGATTCTTCCGGTGTCATTTCGCTTCGCCTCTGTAGAATTCGCTGCCATACATTTTCTATTTTCCCGACAACATCAGAAAACCACACGCGGTCCCTTTTAACTAGAACGCAACTATACTGATCCAATTTCCAATAAATGGTTTTCACCCACGTATGCGTCGAATTGTATTCCTCCATTTTCGCCGAAATCCACGATTCGACATCATCTACATCAAATGGACAATATTCGTATTTAGGTGGTTCATTCATTCTGGCGAAATATAATATGACGCCTTTTTCTGTAGAGGAAACCACCACATCCGATGCGTATTCGGACTCGTCCGCATATTCGACAAATCGCGTTTCTACAAAATCGCATTCGTCCAAATCGCACACCTCCATTTGAATTTGCATTTGTATCCAATATTCCACTTTCGGAATTCCAGTTATTTCGCGATTTACAATATTCTTTATTTCCACCATACGACCATACAACGCACTCCCCACTTCGCCATTAATTCCGTCAGGAGAAGCACCTATGAAATTGTATTGAGGATGCGCTATACATCCGAACTCTGTCAACTTCGTATTGTTTTTGTGTTCATACATCATCGCTGTAAGAGGCTCATATTTCACCCCCCAATGTAATGTCGACTCCGTATTTGTATTTGGACCATATTTTACAATGGGTTTACATTTGTCTTTTATAAGCCCCTCTTGTCTAGTATCCGCAACTGCTCGCCAAATATCACTGGCGCTTATTAAATTATGTCTGAATTCGAACCATTCGTCACTGCGCTGTTTATGCTGAGGCGCATTATACAGTTTTTCTAATGAGACTTCTACAGTAGAACCATCTGTCGCAGACGCATAATGCGCCGTTCTTTCTACCACAGACCTATTTATTATTTCTTGATTTACAATTTTATTCATATACGCTTTATATATATACGAATTATATATTTATGTGTTGATTTACGTGTTGATTTATGGGTTGATTCGTATGTCTGGCATCAAAAAAACATTACAGATTCGTAATTATTTCGTTTACCATTTGTAGAATTTTATGTTTGATATTCAACTGATTTTTTTCTACAGGGTGTGGGTTAGTTATATACGAACATATAATTTCTAGTTCACTTGTAGGAATAATTGCGGAAAGTGAATCGCCATTACATTTTACATATTTTTTCAAATTTTCTTTTGATATAATTGCTGAACCGAATGTTTCAACAATTAGTAAATAATCGGCATAAGTATCTGGCAAGTTTACGTGAGTATTTGTTCCTTTACTGTTGAGTAAAGTGATTTGTTTACATTTGGCGCGCAATACTTTTTTGTCGGTGTATAACGCCCCTGTAACATATTTCATTTCTATTTTTGCGTTGTTGTGCGACGGAATAATAAAATCGCAGCCGTTTGTATCATTTCCTACATAAACTAGTAGATTATCACTGTAGATAGAAATCGCATTTTCAAGGATGACCGCCTTCAAAAATCGCCATTGTTGCGAATTGAGATCGTCGCCAATATGTATACATAAATTGTGGAATTTTTGCCAATTTATTTGTTTCAATAATGTAGATATAGACGACGTTTCCTCTTGTTTAGATTCTATGGTTATAGAACTAAATTCAAGTTGAAGTTGGTCTATTTCATTATCCATGGGTTGTGAAATTCAATTATTAGGTGAATAATAATTCAATTTTATGTCCTATGCTTGCGACGCGTTCTTTTATTGGTTCTTTTATTGGTTCTTTTGGTTTTGTGTTTTCTTCCTAATCCTGTAGTAGAAATATTATCTATTTTCGTTCTACAAGTTGGGCAAATACACGTACTACCTTTATCTTTACACCATTGTAAAGGCAGTGCCTAAATTAAATTCCGTAAAATTGAAATATTTTTCTACTTGGTAAATGTCGGCAAATAAAATGAATTACAACGAATTAGGAGATTTATCATTAATAGACGCAAGAGTCTTTCATACGTTATTTGATTTCCGCGACGTATTCCAATATTTGAATTCAAACACTGTAGAATCCATACTTAGTTTATTTGTCATTGGTTGTTTTATCAGTGTTCTTCCAGCCTATTTATTTCAGCACGACGACGACGACCTCATTCAACCACCATTAGATGTTCCGGTGACACCGATTAAATCATCACTTCGACCATCACCGGTGCCAATAAGAAAGGATATACTGGAGGTCATTGAAGAAAGAGACAAACTATTTGGACGTGTTTGGCTGAATGTTTCCTACAAAGATAGAGAAGATGCTAAAAAAATGGGTGCTAAATGGCATTCAATTCAAAAAAAATGGTACACATATAAAGATAGCATTTCGTATCCCGAATTAATCGAAAAATACGGTATCCTGTAGAGGAAACACGTATATAGAAAAATGTGAATATGGCTATTCATATTTTTTTACAGTTTATATGTTTCCATATAATTCATGGTTTCCATATAATTCGTATTATAATTTCCATATAATTCATAGTATAGTTTCCATAATAAAATATTTAAAATTAATAATAGTATTATTCCTCCGCGTGTAAATCCCTGAAATAAAACAACACAAATCATCATAATAATAAGCATGCATACCAAAAAATAAAATTGTTTGTTAGGATTATCCATAATGTGTATTATATTATAATATTATACATTTTACACAACTGGATGAACGACCCACATATAGGTGTATCCGCCAATGATTTCTACGGGGTGTTCTGTAGAAAATATTAGTGGGTTAATCCGACAAATCTAGTTTTTCTTTGATTTTCGATGTTTTCGAGTTTTTCTAGACTTTTTCAAGGACCTCTTGGTTTTTCTTT
>JACCEC012265362.1_pt1 | contig 21310 bp, 14 predicted proteins | sample 7450121 | NCBI WGS metagenome assembly JACCEC01 (sample SAMN15323455, study PRJNA562643) | freshwater metagenome | isolation source: river surface water | place: USA:Blue River Watershed | collected 2017-08-18 | reverse complement strand
GCTACGCTGTTGAAATCAAAACTTGGAAGGTGATGTTTTTTTTGCTTAGTATGGTCTGAGTCGACCGAATAATGCATCCATAAAAAATCAAGCAGGCTAAGCGGTTGACTTTGCTCTTCTTGGTGTTCGCGGTAATGAGCCCAAACGTCAGTCGACCGTAGCAATTCGATAGCTGCGCGGGGCGTAAGGCTCTGCGCAAACATAACGATGGCCAATATCCAAGTAAAAAGGGCTTTCATTTTAGATAACTGCTCTCAGACAAAAGTAGAGTTTTGCTCTTAAAAAAGCAAGCGTTCTTCACTACCTACTTTTCAGCGGAAGCTTTAGGGGCATTTACTTATTATTTGCAAAAAAATAATACTCACGAATATTTTATAAACCCCAAAACTGCGTGTAAATCAATCATTTTCAGTTTTTTATACAAAACATGACTTTTATTCTTTGAAAATATGGGAAGAGAAATGTTACTTTGTAGGATTTTATTTAAACTCAATCTAAATAAATTTCGTTATTGACTCAAAGCCCTTTTGAGAAAATATACTGAACTATCGTTCCAATGAAGACCATCGCTGATTTGAAAATAGGAGAACGCGCTTTTGTAAAAGAGTTTTGTCAAGAAGATTTGTCTCTCAAACTCCTTGAGATGGGGTGTTTGCCTGGCGAAGAAGTAATATTGGAGTTTGTGGCACCTTTAGGTGACCCCGTCGGTATCCAAGTAAATGGTTATTGTTTGGCAATGCGCAAAGAAGAAGCAGCTACGGTTATTGTTGAAGAAAGCATTTAAGTACCTTGAAAAAGAACCCCATCATCGCCATCGTAGGTAATCCAAATATTGGTAAATCGTCGTTGTTTAATCAACTGACGGGACTGCGTCAAAAAGTAGGAAATTTCCCAAGTGTAACGGTTGAGAAAAAGTCAGGTCCGTGGATGTTGGATGATGCAACCGAAGCCGTGGTAGTAGATTTACCAGGGTTATACAGCTTGTATCCTAAAGCCCTCGACGAACGGGTGGTGATTGATATTTTGGCAAACCCTCAGCATCAAGATTATCCAGATGTGGTGGTGGTAGTGGTAGATGCTTCCAATTTGAAGCGGAATATGTTGTTATTTACGCAAGTAGCCGATTTGGGTTTGCCCGTAGTTTTGGCCCTAAACATGCTCGATGTCGCCCGTGACAAAAACTTGCAGGTCAATGCCGTTAAGTTAGCTATGAAGCTTGGCGTACCCGTTGTTCGTATCAACGCGCGGGTAGGAGAAGGGATTGATAACTTAAAACAAGCGGTACTTCAAACCCTCAAAACTCCGCTTGCTCAACGTGAAAAATACTATTTTAACCCCGCTGACCAATTCCCAGAGCTAATAGAAGAAGTAAAGTACACAAACTCCCTTTCAAATAATTATTTGGCTTTGCATTATGTGCAGCAACACGATATTTTTTCGTTTGTGCCCGTCGAACAGCGAGTGGCTTTTGACCAAATGATTGAAAAATATGGGTTCAAAGAAAGTGGGTTTCAAGCTGCTGAAACTATGCACCGTTACGCTGTCATTGACAGTTTGGTGAAAGATTCGGTGAAAACACTGGCCGAGTTTTTAGTAAAGCCTCTATGGACGCGGCGTTTAGATAAAGTTTTGCTGCATCCGTTTTGGGGTTATGCTGTTTTCTTGTCGGTCTTGCTTGTTATCTTTCAAGCTGTATTTACGTTTGCAAGTTATCCCATGGACTTGATTGATGCGGGCATTTCTTCGCTCAATGATTGGTTAAAAGAACGTCTCCCTGAAACTGCCCTCACCGATTTAGTGACCGATGGACTGGTTGCAGGTATTGGTGGTGTGGTGATATTTATTCCTCAAATAGCCTTCTTATTTTTCTTAGTGTCTTTGCTTGAAGAGTCGGGGTACATGGCTCGGGTGATGGTAATTATGGATAAACTCATGCGAAAGTTTGGGTTAAATGGACGAAGTGTTGTTCCACTCATCTCGGGAGTAGCGTGTGCGGTGCCTGCCATCATGTCGGCGCGTAGCATTGGCAATCGCAAAGAACGTTTGTTAACTATATTGGTGACACCACTTATGAGTTGTTCGGCACGTTTGCCTATTTACACAGTTCTTATTGCATTGGTAGTACCCTCTACGGCTGTCTTAGGTTTTTTTACACTTCAAGGTTTGACGTTGATGGGGCTATACTTACTAGGACTTTTGAGTGCACTGCTGTCGGCTTGGGCGATAAAAGGTAAGGTTGAAAGCGCCGAAACGGGTTATTTTGTGATGGAGATGCCAACGTATCAAATTCCTCGTTGGTATCACGTAGGTATTGCGGTTTGGGATAGCGTCAAATCTTTTGTGACAGAGGCGGGTAAAATCATCGTGGCCATTTCGATTATCCTTTGGGTGTTGGCAACGTATGGTCCAGGAGATGCTATTTCCAAAGCAGAAGAAACCGTCCAACAAGAGCAACCTACCCTACGAGGCCCTGCTTTTGACAATGCGGTTGCTGCCTACAAATTAGAACATTCGTATGCGGGGCATTTTGGTAAATTTATTGAGCCAGCTATTTCCCCTCTTGGATATGATTGGAAAATAGGGATTGCTCTGTTGGCTTCGTTTGCCGCTCGTGAAGTTTTTGTGGGTACAATGAGTACAATTTATAGCATTGGAAGTGAAGCCGACGAAGACAATAATACTATCAAAGCGAGAATGCGGGCAGAAGTGAACCCTAAGACAGGTTCGCCTATGTATACACCTGCATTGGCGTTTTCGTTGTTAGTGTTTTATGTGTTTGCCATGATGTGTATGAGTACCATTGCTACTGTCAAACGTGAAACTCATGGCTGGAAATGGCCTCTTATTCAGTTAGCATACATGACGGTTTTGGCCTACGGATTGGCTTTTTTGACCTACCAAGTGTTGCAATAGTTCCTATCTTACAGATGAGCACAGACGGTATTTACAGACATACCCAGCACCAATCTTTACACCTCTACGAGCTGTTTAATCTGTGATTGCCTGTGAGCTAAAAGTACATCTGCTGCGCAATTCGATAAGTATTGCAGTGTGCTTCTACAATATCGGCTAGGCGAGGTGAATAGCCTCCCCCCATCGATACCACAACGGGAATGTTCCGTTGTCGGCATTGAGAAAAGACAAATTCGTCACGTCGATAACAACCCTCGCGGGTTACTTTCAATTTCCCTAATTTATCCGTTTCCAAAATATCAACTCCCGAGATATAAAATACAAAATCGGGACGTTGTTCTTCCAAAAGTGTAGGAAGGGCATCAAAAAGTAATGAGAGATATACCTGGTCTTGCGTTCCTGTAGGCAATTCAACATCGAGGTCTGATTTTTCCTTAAACAATGGGTAATTGTCTTTACCGTGCATTGAAAAGGTAAAAACCTGAGGGTTATTCTGAAAAATAACCGCCGTTCCATTTCCTTGATGTACATCCAAATCAACGACTACAATTTGCCTCGCAAGTTGTTTAGTAAGTAAATAGTTAGCCGCAATGGCAACGTCATTTAACAAACAAAAACCTTCTCCACGGTCGGCGTAGGCATGGTGAGTACCTCCTGCGATATTCATTGATATCCCGTATTCTAACGCATAATGGCAGCATTCAATCGTACCTTGGGCAATTCGGGTTTCACGTTCGATAAGCTGCCGAGTGAGGGGAAACCCGATTCGACGAACCATTTTGTCCGAAATTCGTAAATTTTTTAAATCTTCCCAATACGTAGCATTGTGTATTCCCAAAATCCAGAAAGGGTCTAGTTCTGTTGGAGAAAAAAAATTTGCAATCGAACAAGTCCCCTCGTACAGAAGCTGTTCAGGAATAAGCTCGTACTTTAACATAGGGAAACGATGCGGTTCTCCGTTGGGGCCTTTGGGAAGTGGATGGCAATAAATTGGGTCGTGGGCGATTTTGAGCATGGAACCAATGAAATGATTTGGGGTGTATTTTCGTTAGTAATTCATAGAGAAAACCGAGAATAAACCATGAAAGTTAAATTTCAAGCACTTATTTTAGGAGCATTGGTTGCCGTTATGGCTGCTGCTTGCGCCCCCAATCCGTTAGAGGATTTGACTGTAGAAGAAACCCAGGTTTTTATAACCAATTATGAGCCTACCACTAATTTTGGTAGTTATCAGACATTTAGTTTGGCAGATTCGGTATATGTGATTCAAAATCAACGGACTGGAGTATCGACGACAAGCCAAGATTTTCAAGTACTTGACAGAGTGTCAAGTACATTGACGCAGCGAGGATATAAAAAAGTAACGCGAGAAGCTAAACCTGATTTGGGAGTGAATATTGCTAGAATTAGCGAAACTCAAACGGGGGTAGTTTCCAATTTCAATCCTTGGAATAGTTACTGGGGTTTTGGTGGAGGAGGTTTTTATTATCCTCCTACTTATTCTTTCTACCAAACGACCGAAACGTATTGGTACATGGAAATCGTTGACTTAAAAAATGCTCTTACGGGGCAGCAACCGAAGGTCGTTTGGAATGCTCAAATTCGTGGAAATGGCATTTTTGATGCGGCATCATTGAAGAGTCTTGTGGACAAAGTGTTTACGCAATCTGCTTATTTAAAGAAATAACTAAGAAGAAAAATGATGATTTTGTTCAATAAACTTAAACAAATAGCCCCAATCAAATGCAGTATATCTTTGCTGATGGGCTTGTTACTGATGGGTGTTGTGGAAGCGCAGCAAGTGATTGAGCGCCCACAACTGTTTAAACGTGAATCGCCCTACTTGCGGTACACGACTTACCGAGTGTCATTGACAGGTGGGTTAGGAACACCAGTAGGTTCGTTTAAAGATTTTATGGGAAATTCAACGTTACGTAACTATTCGTTGGCAGTCGATTTCGTTTTTCCAAAGAATAACCTTTCGCTGGGGTTTGCGATTGGGTCGCAGTATTTTAAAAATCGCTTGCCACGTCAGTTGTTTGAATACAGTAACGGGGCAATTTCAGCGGTTCAGACCCGAATAATGTCAGCTTATCCTATTACGTTGACGGGAAGTTACCACGTTGGTGACCCAAACGCCCGAATTCGCCCTTATGTTCAAGCAGGACTTGGGGCGGCATTTACTGAAGTGAGCAATTATTATGGCGTATTGTCAACGGGCGACAACGGCTTTAGGTTCGTTGCACAAGGTGGAGCAGGGCTTCGCTTTTTATTGAGTAAAACAGGGAATGTAGGTCTTGAAATGGGGGCAGCCTATCAACATCTTCCTTTTAAATTAGAAAATGAAGGCATTAGTGATGTCTCTTCGATGAATGTCCGCGTTGGCTTGTTTTATCGTTGGTGGTAATCAAACAGTTACGATTCTTTCAGATGCACTGTTTTGGTGGGGTCAATTTTCAGCCAAAGCAGTGCTGCTACCAATAAGCAACCCGCAATCAGGAAAAGCGGAATGTTGAAGTTTTTGGTGTTTTCAACAACCATCCCAAAAATGATGGTAATGAAAAAACCACCCATTTGGCCTGCAAAATTCATAGAACCCGCAACGGTACCCGCATTTCGTTTACCAATATCTACACAAACAGCAAAGGCAACGGGTAAGGCCAAATCTTTGGTTAATACACAAATAGCCAATAAATAGCCTGCTAGTTGGTCGTCTGGGGTAAGTCCTGCGGCTAAAAAAAAGAAGCTAGATAGTCCTAGTCCAGTGAGAGCTACGGCCCTACGTCCGATTTTTAAGCCATATTTTTTGGTAAGAAAATCGCTGAGAATACCGCCAACAACGCACCCAATCGCTCCCAAAAAGTACGATAATGATACGAAGTTTTTAGATTGGTCTTCGGTCATGTGGCGGCCTTCTTGGAAGTAAGTGGAAGACCAGTTAGTAAAGAAGTAGGAGCCGTAAAAAAACAAATGGCACATGAGCATCAACGCCCAAATGTCGGGATTAAGGATGATGGTTTTCCACGGAATGGCATGGTCAGTCTGTTTTAGGTTTCGACCTGATTCAATTTCTTCCACTTCTTCATCCGAAATTCCTTTGAGGGCACTTGGCTCGTCTCGGAACCATAAAAACCAAGCCGCCGCCCAAATAGCGCCTGCCACTCCCAAAACCACAAAGGCCCAGCGCCAACCCACTTTATGAACCAATGGAATGACTAGCAGAGGAGTAAGTGCTCCACCAATGCGCCCTGCGGCCCAAATGGCCGATTGCGCACGACCCACCTCAATGGCAGGAAACCAACGCGAAATGGCAATGGTGGCATTGGGGTAGGCACCTGCTTCGCCCATCCCAAAAAGGAAACGTACGACGAGCAAATACAAAAAATTAAAGGCTGTACCGGTCAGCGCTGTAAATCCTGACCACCAAAGTACCACCCGCGTTAAAACACGACGGGGGCCAAGGCGATCGCCCATGGCCCCCGTCGGAATTTCAAATAATGCGTATGCCAATGAAAATGCGCCTAAAATCCAGCCTAATTCTTCGTTATTTAAGCCTAAGTCGGCTTTTACGTATTTACTGACGACGTTCATACAAACGCGGTCAAGAAAAGTAATGATCGAAAGAGCGAATAAAAAAGCAAGGGTTCGGTAGCGGTATTTCATGGGTTGACAGCCCCCCGCCCCCAGTGGGAGGAGTTTAGTTAAAATGGGGGATTGATTACCACATTAAAGCATAATTAACTTTTGCCGCTGCTGGTACCACTAGCTCTTGGCTTCCACCAATGGTTCGGATTGTTGCACCGTCAGCTTGAATATAGTAACTTTTATCCACAACAAAGGTATTATCGCCGATTTTTACGATTTCTTTACCTGTCGCCAAACGGCATTTCAACGTTGTTGGAATGTTTCCAGTGATACGAAGCTCACGGTTTAAAAACTTACTATCGGCATCTGGACGGATTTGGTCTTCAACTTTCACCCCAGCTACATCGTATTTGAACGTTGGGCGCCCTGCGGCATCAACTTCATATCCGCGTTGACGGAAGCCGTCGGTTTCACCATACGTTGCTGGCCAAGCTGTCTGTTCATTGGCAATCAACGCCAACGTTGGTTGGTTATTGAGGTTCAGAACACTTCCTTGAGGAATGCTCATGCCATTTCCCCGGTCGTTCCACATGGGGGTTACGTCCAAAAAGTCGCCTTTCCAAACGCGTGCTAATGCTCCTTTCTCAAGGTTAACCGCATAATGGATGCCCGTTGGCTCTCCAACTGAAATGCCGTGTGAAACGTTTTCATTGAAAATACGGAAAAAGCTACGGTGAACTACGGGCGAGCTACCTGGAGCAATTAGAATAGGGTTGGTAGGATTGCTGAGGTTCACTGAGCCCAAACCTTGTAATTCGACAGCGCGGTTGAAATCACTTTCTACCGAAAGACCTAACGATGATTTTGCCCAGTCTGTGTTTTTGTTATAAACATACTCAAATGGAACTTCTCCAGCGGGTAATTTTACCCTGGCTTGACCTTCCCACCATTTCCATTTCAGAATTTCTTCGTTGTTTACGCGAAGGATTCCGTTGCCTCCGTTATGCACGGTTTGGAAACGATATTCTCCCGCTACTGGTACCACAAGTTTACCCGTAAAACGCAATAAGTAACCATTATCTTTGCCTGCTACGTCGTAGGTAAGCTTTTCCAGCGACCCTTCTTTGACCATTTTGGTTTTGGTGTAATCGGGTTCTGCCATGAAAATACCGTCGTATTGGGCGTATTTTAAGTCTTTCAATTGAGGTATTTGCTCACCGTATTGTTTCACAGAAAGGTTGCGAAAAGCAACACAGCCGTGGTCGCCTTGAATAAGAATCGGCCCTTTGGCTACTTCTCCGTCCAGACTTCCGCGTGTGGGCCCAGAAAGCTCTACATTTTCCTGAACCGTAATGCCATTCAATTCAATTTTAAGAACTTTAGCATTCGAAATTTTCTTTCCAGCGGCGTCGAAGCGGGGAGCTTGAAAAAAGATTTTCATGTGTTGCCACAAACCAGGAGCTTTGCTGGCGTTCATGCGTGGGGCATATCCCTCGTACCCTTTTTGCCCGTTAGGTTTTGATTCATCCCAACGCTCATAAATGGCACCTGCATCATGCGCGTGAGGTTGACGTACCCCCCAACTATCGAACAATTGAATTTCATAACGACCTTGTAGGTAGAACCCTGAATTAGAACCTTGGGCCATCATAAAATCAAATTCAACGTCGGCATCGCCGTGTTCAAAATTGGTCAATAAGTCATACTGACGACCGTACTTACCACGAGGATGAATACAGGCCAATACGCCTTTGCCAGGTGTAGTGCTCATGGCGTTGTTTTGAACAAGGTCAACGGTAGCATCTCCAACAATCGACCAATTGGCAGACGGGTTTTTAAAAGAACTAAGGTCGTTAAGAGAAATGGTTTGGCTTTTTACGACTAACGAAACAAGACTAAAAAGCGGTACTAGTTTGCGTATCATGTTGATTTTTAATAGGGTGCCTTTCGGCAGATATGGTTTGGACTACGTAAGGTATTAAAGGCGAACAATATCGGCTCCGATGGCATTTAAACGGGTATCAATGTTTTGATAACCACGGTCAATTTGTTCAATATTGTCAATGATACTTACTCCTTTGGCTGACAATGCGGCAATTAATAACGAAACCCCCGCACGAATATCAGGCGATGTCATACGGATACCACGGAGCTGAGTTGCGCGGTTAAGACCTACTACAGTGGCGCGGTGAGGGTCACAAAGAATAATTTGGGCACCCATTTCAATCAGTTTGTCGACAAAGAACAAACGACTTTCAAACATTTTTTGGTGAATTAAGACCGTTCCTTTGGCTTGAATTGCGGTTACAAGAACAATACTTAGTAGGTCGGGCGTGAAACCTGGCCAAGGAGCATCGGCAACGACAAGCATAGAGCCATCGATAAATGATTCAACCTCATAGTGTTCTTGAGAAGGGATAAAAATATCATCGCCACGGAATTCCATTTGAATACCCAATTTTTGGAAGACCCCTGGAATGACCCCTAAATCAGGAATAGAGCAGTTTTTGATGGTAATTTCACTCTTTGTCATGGCGGCCAATCCGATGAAAGAACCAATCTCAATCATATCTGGCAGCATTGTGTGTTCTGTACCTTGAAGCTCAGCTACGCCTTCAATGGTAAGTAAGTTTGAACCAACACCAGAAATTTTGGCACCCATGCGGTTCAACATTTTACAAAGTTGTTGTAAATAAGGCTCACAAGCTGCGTTGTAAATGGTAGTAACACCTTCTGCCATCACGGCCGCCATCAAAATGTTGGCAGTACCTGTTACGGAAGCTTCATCGAGCAACATGTACACTCCTTTTAATCCGCTGGCGTCTACTTGATAAAACCCACCATCATTGGCATCGTATTCAAATTTAGCGCCTAAACGCTCAAATCCTAAAAAGTGGGTATCCAAGCGACGACGGCCGATTTTGTCGCCACCTGGGCGTGGAATACGTCCTTTTTTGAAACGAGCAAGCATCGGTCCTAAAAGCATTACTGACCCACGAAGGGCGGCAGCTTTTTGGCGATACATCTCAGTTTCCATAAATTCGAGATTGACGTCAGATGCTTCAAATCGAATCGAAGAATCGCTTAAACGAGTACGTTTTACCCCCAAATCGCCTAATAAATCAATAAGTTGATTGACGTCGCGAATGTTAGGAATATTATGAATAGTAACAGGTTCTTTGGTCAATAAGACAGCACATAAAATCTGTAGTGCTTCGTTTTTGGCACCTTGGGGAGTAATCTCACCTTTCAACGAATGCCCACCTGCTATTTTGAATGAAGCCATATTTTGGAAATAAGCGTTAGGGGGAGTTAAATAAACTTGCGGTTCAATGATTTCTGCAAAGCTACCATTTTTTTAAAAATGATAACAACCGACTGAAGGGACAAGGCCATAAAAAAAGTAGTGGATAGCAAATGCCATCTACTACTTTTGTGTGTGCGTTCCTAAAATAATTTGACCAATTACCTTGGTTTGCAACAGTATGTACGCAAAAAAAAGGATAAGGTTGCTTGCTCGTTTAAAAAACTTCAAAAAACATTGTTTTTTTTATGAATAAAGCCGAAATTACTTTTATATTTGTTTCGCTATAGGTAGTTTCTCTGTTTCTCTCGACTGCATTGCTATGTATTTGTCATTTGCTAGACGGAGTTGTAAATTGAAGGCCGTCCTAAGCATACCTAGTCTCATTATTTCAAATTAATGTACAATGAACATTTATGTAGCTAATGTCTCGTTCAAGGCGAACGATGATGAATTAAACGGATTATTCGCGGAATTTGGAGAAGTGACCACTGCCCGCATCATTATTGACAAGTTTACGGGTAAAAGCCGTGGTTTTGCGTTTGTCGAGATGCCTAACGATGAAGAGGGAAATCAAGCGATTTCACAACTCAATGGCTATGAGTTTTTAGGAAGAGTGTTGGTAGTAAACGAAGCTCGTCCACGTGACGAACGCCCACGTGAAGATCGCCCTCGCTCTGGCGGTGGTAACTTCGGTGGTGGAAACCGCGGTGGCGGTGGAGGCTACGGTGGTGGAAATCGCGGCGGTGGCGGAGGCTACGGTGGTGGACGTGACAACGATTTCAAAAAGCGCTGGTAAGCTTAAAACATATTGAAACAGAGAGCCGATTCTAGTGAGTCGGCTCTCTGTTTATTCAAGCAGTAAAGTCGTCGAATGTTTTATTTCGATTATTAAAAACGAACTTTGCGCGTTACCAATGTTTCAAGTTTGGCTAATTTAATGATTTACGATGAAACCCCTGCTAATCCAATGCTTTGATTGATATGTGTTGGCGGTGGGCATAGCTATGTGATAGCAGGCGCCGTTTGTGGAAATAAAGAAGTCATAAAAAGAGTAAAAGGCTTGCGAATTGACCGAAAGTATGGTTCGCTTATCGGTAGGGGTAGAGAATCGTAAAGATATAATTTGGGATGTAGAGTAAGCCTTAACGCAGGTTTAACTCTATTTTGAGAATAATCATTGTGGCGAACTTACCTGTTAGGTAGGTTCGCTTTTTCTTGTATTTCCCCAAAAGTTTGGCCTTATATTTGTTTGTACCATTCAGTAAAAATAGTCATGATGAAAAAAAAAATTACGTACATTTTTTACTTCATTTGTTCGCTGACGTTACAAGCACAAGAACCGTTAGAAATTCGAAATCAGTGGAATAAAAACTACGGCCCTTCGTTGTCGGGTGAAGTCGCGTTAGGTTGGCCTGTGAGTAGGGTTTCTACTGGTGGTACTATTATCTTTAATTTTCCATATCGCCTTTGTGCTTCTAGGTGCAGTACAGCCATCGTTTATCGAGGCATAGCCCGTGATTCATTGTATAAGACAGAAGGACGATATACGTTAGGGGCTGAAATGGGATTTCCTCTCGTAAATGGGTATTTTTCTAAGTTGGCTAGCGGGTGGGATGAAACCACTCAAAAGTTTTACACAACAACAACCTATTATTCTCCTGATTTTAACAAAATAGGACAAATCACTCAACAAAACCCTGCATATATTACTTCAGTCAACCCTCAGCCAAATGGGTCGTTGATGATGAGTACATCAAAAAACACAGGAGATAATAGCGACTCTTTGGTTCGTTTAGATGCACAAGGCAGGCGAGTTTGGGCCATAGCTACGGAGAGTTATTCACGTTCTCAAAATCAAACAAATTGGAATGTAATGAGTGCCGCTTTACCTAAGTACCAAGGCGAAGAGGCTGCTTTTATTAGTTTTAGAACTATTTACGATTTCAATAATTCTAGTACAATTCTTTCGCAGAAAGTTGACTTGAAGGTAGTTAAAGGAGACGGTACAGAAAAATGGAGCGTAACGATTGAATCTCCTCTTGCTACCACAAAGGTAATTGGGACGGATGCAGAGGGGCAATGGTACGTTTTAACTCAACGAGATTCGGTCGGTCGTTTGTTAACGTATTCGGGAGAAGGCAAAAAAAGTAAGGAAGTGATGCTATCGATGCCTGGTTTTAATAATTTCAATTTTGGTGGGGCAGATATTCAGAAAACAGCCGATGAAGGCTTTGTGCTGTTTAATAAAAATATATTTTCGCCATTTTTTGCAAAATACAGTAAAACAGGAACCCGCGAGTGGAGCTATCAAATGCCCTCGTATCTTGAGCAAGTAAAAATTACTTCAACTGGAAATATTGTAGCTTATACTCACTATCTCAATCAGTATCAATTAGTGTTACTCTCGCCCACGGGAAGAGAGAAAGCAAAATTGACGCTTTTTCACCTACTAGAAAGTAAAAATGGGTGGTTATATGGCACAACGTTAGATAAACTGTATGCCGTTAACCCACAAGGAGAAATTGCTTGGACCATCAACCGCCCGTCGTCGCGTGCCGTTGTTAGTGAAGATAGGGATGAAAACCTACTTTTGACAGAAACGTTTTCGATTCAGAACCCAAAAGTCAGTGATTTTTTAGGGGCGTGGGGGCTGGATGTGGTGAATACATTTAGCCTGACAAAGTATACCAAAGAGGGGAAAATGATGTGGCGGGCACCTATTACTTTGCCCGTCAACGAACCGAATTACCAAGTGCGTTTTTTAGCAGGAACGTATCCTTCAAAAGACTCAAAAGATGCGTATTTGTTGACTTCAATGGTTTTGACTGCAAGTAAAAATGCTGCGTTCGGAAATCAATCTAATATAGACTACAGTACTTCGGTTATCAAAATTTCGCGGCCTTGTTATGCTCAATTAGCGGCTTCGCTTTCAACGAACTCTCCCTCGCTGTGCAGCGGACAAACGGTAAAAATGGTTGCAAACGCTGATTTTACTGGTTTTTTGTCGTACCAATGGCAGCGCGACGGGCAAACAATTATTACCAACCGTCAAAACATATTTGAGACTACTACGGAAGGAGTGTACCGAGTGACTTTACGGGATTCGGTGTGTGGTACAAGCTCGACTTCTTCGACCATCGAAGTGAAACCACCTCCAATTGCCTCGGTTTCTTTGGTGACTCCTCCTCCTGTGTACGCTCCAAATAAAGCAAAACTGCAAGCCAACGAAGGCGTGGGCTTAACGCACCAATGGCTAAAAAACGGCCAAGAAATTGGAGGCGCTACCACGTCGAGTTTAGAAACGGTCGAAAGTGGGACTTTTTCGGTAAAAGTGACCAAAGACGGTTGCAGTCGAATCTCGCCTCCTTTGACTGTGGAAATAGTACAGCCGCTAGGGATAGAGGGTACAACAGAAATAGCGTTGCTAGTGTCGCCTAATCCTAATTGGGGAGAATTTGAATTGAAACTTCCAGAGGGTTGGGAAGAAGCGCAGGTTCACCTTTATGATTTGATGGGGAACGAATTGCCGGTCAATCATGGGAATGGTCGAGTAACGGTAAAAACTACTGCGGGAATCTATTGGCTCAAAACCCAACTGGGAGAAAAGAAGTTGTCCCAAAAAGTAGTTATTCGTCCTTAGAATTTACGCAAAGTCGCAAAATCGTTGAGTAATCAATATTTGATATTCTTTACGTTAGTGCGTCTTTGCGTGAATAATTATTATAAGTCCATTGAGAAATAGATATAACCTTTTGGTATTTTAAAATGGAAACCTTCGGCCAATAATGCCACTCCAAGATTATCATGGCAGCGTACATCATAGTTTTTCAAGCTCCCAAAACTAAATATATCGCTAGGGTACTGGGAATGAGAGCTTTCATCGGAAATGGTTTTAGAATTGGTGAGTAAGATAAACAATGAATCAGGCAATTGCCAGCGAAGAAAAGAAGAAAAATCTCATTGATTCATCGATGAATTCAGGTGATTAGTCTGCACATTGTAGTAAAATAAGTAGACTAAATGCGATAAAAATGAAAAAATTCAGCCTAAATGGTTACATTTCGGAATGTTTTTACACAAAGCAACTTCCTCTATTTGTGCCAGTTTTTTGTTTCTATACGTGTGTTGCTAATTTTTATCGATAAGCGACCCTACACCGATGCCCATCGTTACTTAATGTTGGGACGTAATCCTAATCTCGAGTCAGAATCACCGCCAACTTCATCACTGTTTGGGGTTCTTCCACCATTTGCCCCATGTATTCAAAGTGCGAACCGCACCCCCGTTCGTTCTGAAGGATGGCGATTGTAGCCCCTTCCTTATTCGTATAATCACCAAAGTTATTAACCTATCAGTAATTTATGAAAATTCGTTTACATGCTCGATTGTTAATTTTGCTAAATGTACTTGTATTGTATGCCTGCGTCGAAACTTACGATGTACACTACCAATTGAATGCCGAACTACTCACAGTAGAGGGTTTTGTTACTGACGATGCAGGTACCACAGTGAGTATCAGCAAATCAAAAAACTCTTCAAGTAACTTTTATTCGGTGCCATTGGTGGGGTGTACTGCCGAATTGGTTGCAAGCGATGGCTCTGTCGTACCTATGAAAGAGCAAGTGGAGGGAGTGTATGCACCTGCTAGTTCGTTTAAAGGAAAAGTGGGTCAAACGTATCAACTTCGTTTTCGTACTCCTGAGGGGCAGGAGTATGAATCTACTAAAGAGACACTCCATGGAGTTCCTGAAATTAAAAAAGTATATCAAAAATTCGACCAAAATGGATTACTAGACCCGAAAGGGAAACGGGTTATAGGTTCAACAGTCGATGTGTATATCGATTTTGATGACCCTCAAGAAAGCAAAAATTATTACCTATGGCGTTGGAAACGTTATGAAGATCAGCCAGTTTGTATTACCTGTCAAGAAGGCCAATTGTCAGGAAATGGGGGCGTTTGTGTTAGAATAAACTCTAGAAATCCACCCACTTACGATTATCTGTGTGATAAAGCCTGTTGGGAGGTTTATTACAATTCAGACGTAAATATCTACTCCGACGAATTTGCGAACGGTCGAGGCGTTCAAGGGCGACTTATTGCTAAAGTGCCCTATCACTCCTATAAAGGGGCGTTGATTGAAATTGAACAAGTAGGGGTAACCCAAGAAGCATACTTATATTATAAATTGATGAGTAATCAAAACCAAACTACGGGTACTTTGGCCGATACACCTCCTGCACCTATTATTGGGAATATTGTAAACGTAACCAATCCGAATGAAAAAGTGATTGGCTATTTTGGCGCTGCTAGTAGCCGTACATCTCGATATTGGGTCGACAGAAGTATCTATAAAGATGCGTACTTGGTACCTATTTTGGGTAGAGAAATGAACTTAGAACCTGCTACTCCTTTTCGTCCGCCAGTTTACCCCTGTGTTTTGAGTAAATCACGTACTTCTATAAAGCCACAAGGGTGGCCCTTTTAATGAGGTAAATGAGGGAGTGTAAACCATCAATTTTTCACAGTCAACGACCAATTGTTACTAATGAAACTTAACTACTTACTTTTTATATTGCTGATAGGCTTGGCGGGAGCTGTATCGGCACAACAGCGTACAAAACAATTACCTACGCGTTCCTTTGAATTAAGCGGCATTTTTCGAGATTCTACCACGGGGGAGCCCATTTCTAACGTTGCGATTCGAATAAATTTTGATAAAACGGGCCTATATACCGATTCAACAGGGACATTTACCATCATGCTTACTGAATCAGATTATAGTATTGTTATTAGTCGATTGGGTTATAGGCCTTTTCGTACTAAATTACATCTAGATAAAAATATTCGACTTGATATAAAGCTTTTAAGTGTTGCAAAAGAGTTAGAAGAAGTGGTCATTTCTACGCAGTCTGTTGATGAAAATGTTTCTCGTCCATTACTCGGAGTAACACAGATGAATATCAAAACCATCAAAAAACTTCCTGCTATTATGGGAGAAGTTGATGTATTGCGGAGTCTACAAATGCTACCGGGGGTTACATCGGTAGGGGAGGCTTCAAACGGCGTAAATATTCGGGGGGGGGCCGTCGACCAAAATCTAATTTTGCTCGATGATGCACCCATCTTCAATCCAACGCACTTGTTTGGGCTCTTTTCCGTTTTTCCTCCAGATGCGGTTTCTAGCATGGATTTGTATAAGGGAACTACACCAGCTCGTTTTGGGGGGCGTGCTGCGTCAGTGTTAGACATTTCGATGTCAAATCCATCCTTAGATAAGTTTAAACTATTGGGAGGGATAAGCTTTGTTGCCAACCGACTCACGGCAGATATTCCTTTAGTAAAAGACAAGGTAGGGTTATTGGTTACAGGTCGTGGTGCTTTCAATGATTTTGCATTTCAATGGGGGCCACAAAAACTCAAGAATATCCGAGCTAATTTTGGGGATGCAGCCGCGAAATTATTTTGGAGAATCAATGAGAAAAATACCTTTTCGTTGTCTAATTATTTCAGCACCGATTTCTTTCAAACCGATTTGTTAGGAGGAATTAATAATATTAATTCCATTGCTACACAATACAACTACCATACTCTTAATTTTACCGCACGGTGGTTTCATGTCCTCAACGACCGCCTGAATATGCAGACTACGGCAGTCTATAGTAAATACCGTCCCAAAATTCTACTGCCTGAGCTCAATAGCGATAATAAAGTATCGATTGGTTCGGAGATATTTCAGCGTCAGGCCAAAACCAATATCAATTATAACCCCAACAAACGCCATAAAATGGAGTTTGGAGCTAACCTGACGCATTATCAATTGCAACCAGGCTCGTTAGACCCAGGTACAAATGACCGAGTGAACTCAATCAATATTCCTAATGAATATGGCCTTGAAATGGGGTTGCATGCTGAAGACGAAATAACGCTGTCTCCCAAAACAACGGTCTCAGTAGGACTACGATATTCGTATTTTATGGCCTTAGGGCCTGCAACTGTGAGGTCGTATGCCGCAGGTGGGCCTAAAAACGAAGCGACTATCGTTGATTCGACGACCTATGGTAGCGGAAAAATCTTACAAACCTATGGCGGTTTTGAACCCCGAGTTGGGCTTCGCTATAATATCGATGAATTGTCATCGGTCAAATTTGGGTACAACCTGATGCGTCAGTATCTGCAAGTGGTGTCCAATACTACCACTCCTTTACCCACCTCTCGCTGGAAAATGAGCGATGCACACATTCGCCCACAGGTAAGTCAACTTTGGACGGTGGGGTATTTTAAAAATCTAAAAAGTAATATTTATGAGTTTTCAGTGGAGGCCTACTACAGAGCTACCCAAAACATCCTAGATTTTAAACCGGGTGCCGATTTTTTGCTTCAAAATTATATCGAAACTCAGGTTTTACAGGGGCTTAGTAAATCGTACGGGGTAGAACTGATGGCGACCAAGAAAAAAGGCGAGCTTACGGGCTGGGTCAATTATACCTATTCAAGGGTGTTTAACTTGGTCAATGAAGGGCCTCGTTTTACGGAACGTATCAACGACGGGAACTGGTATCCTGCAAATTTTGATCGCCCTCATAATGTGAATATGTCGCTCAACTTTAACGAAAATAAATACCATAGCCTTTCTTTTACGTTTACCTACGGTACAGGCCGCCCTTACACCATTCCGAATGGCTTTGTGAGTTTTCAAGGGAAAGCCTATCCCTACTATGCCGAACGGAACCAAGGACGTATTAAAGACTACCATCGCCTCGATTTTTCGTGGCAAATAAACAACCCCTCGCTTAAAGATAGAAGATGGGTGGGAAGCTGGATTTTTACTGTATATAACCTGTATGGACGAAAAAATCAATATTCGGTTTTCTTGAAAACGCAGGGTACCGCTTATACCACGTACCAGCTTCAAATATTTGCCGCACCAATTGTATCTTTGGCATACAATTTCAAGTTTATGTAATTAAAAATCAGACATTCACTTATCAACTAACAACAACCAATGGCCATTGATTATTCAGTAAAAAACGGAGTTGCCATTCTTGCCTGGAACATGACAAGCTCGCCCATGAATGTCCTCAACGACGATTCGGTGCCTGCGTTTGGGGAAGCACTTGAAAAAGCATACGCCGATTCAGATGTAAAAGGCATGATTATTACATCTACCAAGCCTGAGTTTGTGGCAGGTGCTGACTTGAAGATGATTCTACGAAACCAAGGCGGTGACCCAGCCGAAATGCTCAAAATTTCTGCAGGACTCAACGCGCTTTTCCGCCGCATTGAAACCAACGGAAAACCTGTAGTAGCGGCGATAAATGGCACGGCACTTGGTGGAGGATTGGAAATTTGTTTGGCGTGCCATTACCGTGTGGCGCTCAATAATCCAAAATCAAAACTAGGTCTTCCTGAAGTCAAGGTAGGATTGCTTCCTGGGGCAGGGGGAACACAACGTTTGCCCCGGATGATTGGAATGCAGGCCGCTTTGCCGCTGATTTTGGAAGGGAAAGAACTTTCGCCCAAAGATGCCCTAGGTTTGGGAATCGTGGATGCCGTGGCCGAAACGCACGAAGAAATGTTCGAAAAGGCGTTTGCATGGATTGCCGCTAATCCAAAGCCAGTAAAACCTTGGGACGAGGTCAATAAAAAAACGGGTAAAATTCAGGCTAAAGACAATTATAAAGTACCCAACGGAGCGGTTTTAAGTCCCGTCGGAATGCAGACTTTTACGGTAGGGACGGCGATGATGATGGATAAATCGAAAGGAAATTATCCATCGACCCAGCATATTATGTCGTGTGTTTACGAAGGCCTGTTGGTCAACATCGACCGTGGCATTGCCATTGAAGCCCGTCATTTTGTCAAAGTTGCTACTTCCAAAGAAGCAGGAAATTTGATTCGTACCATGTTTCTAGGCTTGAATGAAGCCAACAAAGGAGCAAGCCGCCCCAAAGATATTCCTAAAACCGAGGTAAAAAAATTGGGCGTTTTAGGGGCAGGCATGATGGGTGCGGGAATAGCCTACGTGAGCGCAATGGCAGGCATCGAAGTGGTTCTGAAAGATGTAACGCAAGAAGCAGCTGAGAAAGGAAAAGACTACGCACGTGGTTTGGTGAAGAAAGCGGTGGAGCGTGGCAAAATGGATGCCTTAAAAGCCGAAAGCGTGTTGGGATTGATTAAACCTACTGCCAATGTCGATGACTTGGCAGGGAGTGAGCTAATCATTGAGGCTGTTTTTGAAAATCGAGAGCTAAAAGCTACTGTCACTCAAGAAGCCGAACCAAAACTGGCCGAAAATGGAGTATTTGGGTCAAATACTTCTACCTTGCCCATTACGGGGCTTGCTAAGGCGTCGGCTAAACCAGAAAATTTCATTGGTATTCACTTTTTCTCACCCGTTGATAAAATGATGCTAGTGGAGTTAATTGTCGGTAAAGAAACTTCTAACTATGCCTTGGCGGTAGCGATTGATTACACTCGTAAAATCAAAAAAACGCCAATTGTCGTCAACGATTCTCGTGGTTTTTATACTTCGCGCTGCTTTGGAACCTACACTTCTGAAGGAATGGAGTTACTCAAAGACGGGGTTAGTCCTGTCTTGATTGAAAACGCAGGAAAACTAGCAGGAATGCCTGTGGGGCCGTTGGCCGTATCGGACGAAGTTGCCCTTGATTTGGTCTATAAAATTGCAGGACAGGCCGTAAAAGACGGGGTTTTGGCCGAAACAGATACAAGCTATCAAATCGGTAAGCAATTTACTGAGCTAGGGCGGTTGGGTAAAAAAGCCAAGGCAGGCTTCTACGAATACCCCGAAGGTGGTCAAAAATACTTGTGGGAGGGTTTAGCGGAATTATTTCCGATGAGTCCAGAACAGCCAACGGTCGAAGAAGTAAAAACGCGCTTGCTGTACCGCCAAGCGATAGAAACCGTACGCTGTTTTGAGCAGGGTGTAATCCGTACGCGTCTTGACGCTGACCTCGGTTCTATTCTTGGTTGGGGTTTTCCTCCTTATGCGGGCGGCACACTTTCATTTGTTGATTATGTGGGTATTTCCACGTTTGTTTCAGAATGCGACCGCCTTGCCGATACCTACGGAGAGCGTTTTCGTCCAACCGCTCAATTGCGAGCGATGGCATCAGCGGGCGAAGGCTTTGTAAAAAAATAATATTTTTTCCCGACACTTATCTTTCTGAAAAGCAGGAAGTTTTGCTTAAAATTGACGATTTGAGAAAAAATATTTTCAAAAAAACAAAAAAACGCTTGACAAACACCCAAAAACGCCCTACCTTTGCAGTCCCAAAACAATGGGAAGTAAATAAAAAATAATACGGTTGCGTAGCTCAATTGGATAGAGCATCTGACTACGGATCAGAAGGTTTGGGGTTCGAATCCCTACGTGACCACAACATAATCAAGCACTTACGAGATAAAACTTGCAGGTGCTTTTTTATTTGATACAATTACCCCTGTTTTGGTTGGCTCTTTTGACAAGTTTTGGCTGGTGCGTTGGCTATTACACCTTATCTATTAAATTATATTGAAAGGCTATTTGCCTCTTCTTCGTTAGAACGAATTAAAAAGCAAAAGCTAGTAGCTGTTATTATTTGAGGTCAATACCAGTTGTAGCTATATTTTAATGTTATTTCTTGGTCATCTTTTAAAATGATCCTAAACCCTGCATCTTCTAAAATACGTGTGCCTGTTTCAATAAGTAATTGTTTAACAGACCTTGGAGTTGCTGTATCATAGGTACCGACATAGCATAAGCTTTCTGCAAATGTCAAAGCAGTATTACCTTTTTCTTGTAAACGCTTTTGGTGAATATTTCTCACTCTATCTTTTGTTGCAAAAGCTACTTTAAACAATTTATAAAACTTATCAATCTCGTGAATTTCAAGCATCTGGTTTTCCGCTTTTTTGATAAGCGATTCCAAATAGAGTTGATGTGCTACTGCTTCCTCAGATATAGTCTTCACAAAATACTCCATCTCTTCTGCCGCTGATTGCGAATGGTATCTTGGATTATTTCGCCAATTTAGTTTTATTTTCGACTCTATTGGAGTTAACCATACCCCATTTTCTCCTATACTTTTTAATTTTCTTAACCAATATACACTATATGCTCCATAGCCATTATTAAGCCCATATACTATACCACACTGTATTGAAATCAAGTCACTTGAAGACTTAATTTGATAATTTTCACGAACTTGAAAGCCAACAGTTCTATTAATTTTTGCGCTACCTGATATTTTATGTTCAATCTGTCCAGATTGACTTGCATAAAGCTGAAAACTTTTTCTAAAATCAAGTTGGTTAGTATTTTCAAATATGGTACTGACAAACCCATAAAACAAATTTATTTTACCAATAACATATCGTATTCGTAATTTAGAACCAACAATAACCCTATAAACCCTACTTTTAAACTCATCAAAATCTTCATTCATAAGGCTTAACCATCTAATGAATACAGGCATATAATCGTTACCAACTCCCTCACTATC
>JACCEC013224336.1_pt1 | contig 21319 bp, 24 predicted proteins | sample 7450121 | NCBI WGS metagenome assembly JACCEC01 (sample SAMN15323455, study PRJNA562643) | freshwater metagenome | isolation source: river surface water | place: USA:Blue River Watershed | collected 2017-08-18 | reverse complement strand
TTAGCGAATTGTGAAGAATAGTCATCTTTACCTTCGATAATTAAGAAACACTTCTTAGCTTTGGAGCTGTCTACGTCACCCATAGCTTCATTAGCGGTTGTATAAGCTGCACCAAGAGAAACCCAAGTACCTTGATGGTGCTTGTGTCCATTAGAGGTGCCGCCAATAATAAAGTCTTCTTGGACGGCTGATTGTTGAGGCCAGCCACGCAAGATATCAAATTTGGATTTTAAGTTTGCCATCTGCAATCTCCTCTATTGTTTATTACGAATTTACAAGCCAAGAGGCAAATTCTCTATCAGCTTTTGAACTTAAATCTTTGTTATTAAATTCAACGCCTGCAGTTTTTGATCTAGCCGGCCCGCCAAGGCTGCTAGAGTCGCCTCTTGTAATGTTGCTCAAGATTTGAAGAACATCTTCGCTCGCTGAAGCTAGCTTATTCTCAATCTTATCTGCATCTTCCCCAGTAACAAAAGACAGCTTGTCTATGACTGGAGTTAGTTTAGCTTTGCGTTGTTCTTTTTGAACTTTTGTTATTTCGCTAGCTAACTTACTTTTTTCTTCAGCTAAAGCATCAAGAACATCAGCTATTTTTAACAGAAAATTATTACTGGACATAATTACCCCTGAATCTTTCTTCTGAGTAATTCTAGACCAGTACTAGCTACTACCAAGTTAGCCAGTTTTTGCTGTTTTGTTTGTTCTGATACTTCAGCATATGCTCTTATAGCCTCAGCTAACTTACGGAGTTTGTTCGCTTCCATTTTAAAGACCTCTTATGTAGTTTAACAAATCAGAGTAGGTAACATCAGAAGCTTCTTTAGATCTTAGCGTTTCAGCTAACATAGAAAGAGCCTTAGCTTCTCCGCCTTCTAATTCAGGCTTATCTTCGCTATGGCAATCGCATTCTTCGTCATCATCTTCACAATGGCAATCCTCTTTATCTGCATCATCTTTGCTTAAGTCTTCTTCAGCTATTTTGATTAGCTTGTCTAACTGATCTTGCAAACTATATCTCATTATTTACCTCTCTTAAATTCTTGAATGTCTTCGGAATCGAATCCCATCATTGAAGATGGAGTGGCAAGTGATAATAGCTTAGGCAAGGCAAAGCCTGCAGCTGCACCGCCAAGTAAGTACTTAGGTATGTTAGATTTTTCTTCGTCTTTACCCATTGACTTGCCTAGCATGTATGCAGGGACAATAGTAGCTGCACCAGCCACTAAAGGATCAATACCTCTAAGAAACTCCACAGCGCTAGCCTCTTTACGAAAAGCCTCTTTCATAATAAGACTAACTCTTTGAGCTTGTTTAGAAGATATTTCACTAGCTTCTTTTTCAAATAGTCTCTTGTAATGATGGGTTTCGGCTAGCATGTTACACCTATCTCATATTAGCTAAGATAGACATAGCAGCTTTGTAACCAGCTTTAGCATATCTATCTGAAGCTAACTTAACGCCACTAGCTAATTTAACATGAGCTTCTTTTGTCATTTGTTGGTTATAACCTACTGAGTTAACTACTGAAGAATAACCATCGTTATATGCAGCACTAGCAATTTTTTCTAATTCTGCCTTTGTTTCTTGGTACCCTAGCTCCATAGCTATTTTAGCCATGTCTGAGTCATAGTCATTACCTTGATAACTAGCTACTTTTACGCCTCTACCGCTTGATTCATAACCATGCATTCTAGACATAAAGCCGTCGCATACAGCAGCTCCGTACAATTCAGCTTCTTTGATAAGGGCTTCTTGTTCTGCTGTAGCTAATTTAGCGGCAATCTTAGTAAGATCTGCTACTGGAGAGTTGTTGTTAGCTCTCGCAGATGCTGTCTTTGTTAATGGTTCATTTAAAGCGCGATCCAAAGCATCCTCTAAAGAAGATCCTCTTCTTGCGCTAGCTGTTTTTTCAACAGAACCAGTGTTGCTCAAAGAATTTAAAATTTGAGAAAGTTCCATAATAACTCCTGAAGATATATAAAACGATATGCTTTTTTACGAGAGAATCAAGTTAACTATCAAGTTCTCTGTTTGGTTTCTAGTGATAGTCGGTAACCTAGACACTCCGCTAAAATTAGCTATTTTAGAAAACTTACTTTTAGTTTTGTCTCTATCAATAGCTGACAAAGTATAAGGAACCCACGGCATATTAGAAGCTATCTTGTAATTGTAAGAAGGTCTACTCTTCGCTAAATCCAATGCAGAGCTGCTACTATTACTACAGGTTTCTAGTACGTTCATTTTATAACAGGCTAAGCTAACTGCAGCAAACTTAAGTAAATCTCTATCAAAGTTAGTGCATCTAGGTATATACCCAGTACCGTTAGAGCTAGCCAGCTTAGTTGATTTAGCTGGATGTAATATATTACCAGCTAACAAAGACCTAAATGGTACATAGCTAGCCATCTTAGACTCTATCTGTTTGTCTATTCCTTCAGTACCAGTTGCTACCGATCCAGAAGTAATTAAGTCTTCTGCTATATCTGGGTGCTTAGACAGCAAGCTAAATATATCCCCTTGCAGAGATATTAATTTACTAGCTAAACCTTCCGGTGCTTTATTCCCTGTGATTTTTAGAAACATTAAATCCAAAAATTCTGGTGTAGTTAAGAATATACCCATCTTGCTTAGAGTATTTATGACTTTAGGAAAGTCTCTACTGCTCATAGAAGCTAAGTCACTATCTGCTATATCCATGTGAGACTTTGTTAGCTTAGGGACAATAGATAGCAACCACTTTTTAGATAGAGAGTCTGCATCACTGGAGCTGCTACCAGACCCAGTACTAGCTGCAAAGCCTACGCCAGTAACTATTTTCTCTATATCGGCAGCCTTTGTTAGGTACTTAGCTATAGCCGTTCTAGCTGCTATTTTTTCGGCTATTAAGCTGCTAGGTAAACCTGCTTCTTTAGTAAAGCTATTTAAGCTGGCTACCTTCTTTAGCATGTAACCTGTTTTATCTGCAGGTTTATAAACTACAGATATATCAAAGAAATTAGGATCAGGATTATCTGCAGCAACTATTCTACCATCAGGGTAAATATCATTAAGCTCGTTTAATAAATGCTCACAATATTCTTTTCTACTAGGTGCTTTATTACCGCATATAGTACATACGTCAAACTCTATTCTGCAACCCATGCTTACAGCTACATTCTCTCCCGCATGTATTTTATCTACAATATCTGGGCAGTCAGAATTATTTAGCTTTAGTATAAGTTCTACTCTATGCATGTCATTGTTGTAGAAGGCTTTTACTACGCTACCCATGGACTTAGCTGGGTCTTTGTTTACGTGGGATCTAAATACGTGAGCATTTGTTTCAAATGTCTTGTATTTTTTAATAAGTTCAGCTTCTCTAAACGCATCGCCGTTTCTATTAGGTCCATAGTACTCACTGGCACCCATAGCTAATACTAATATAAAAGTTTTACCAGGCTCTGGTGATACTGATCTAGACCAATCAGAAGCTTCGCTAGCTACTTTTATTTTAGAATTAGAGTGCAGTAATTGAACTGTAGGTTCAAATGTATGGGTACCCTTAAAGTGCTCATCGAGTTCTATTATTTTATTAAAAGAGCTATTTCTCATATTAACCTTAGTTTAGAATAGAGTTAACTATATCTGCTAGATGGGCGTTACTTCTAAGTATTACACTCTCAGTGTATTTTCTATCTTCTGCTATTTTTATATTACTAACAGAGTCATTGAGTTTCTGATTAAGTGATATAACAGCCATAGCTTCTTTAATAGAATACGAGGCTTGCTTCGATTCTCTACTAGAGTTAAGCGCTCTACCAGCTGCGAGGCCAGCTAGTATAGCTGCAGGCGTAGCTACCAAAGCTTTAGTGCCAAGATCTTCTGCTCTATCTCCTGCCTTGTCAGTAACGTATGCTCCTGCCGCAGCTAAGGGAACAGCAGCTCCAGTTCCGAACAACATGCCCTTTAGTATATCAGAGTTTTTAGACGCCTTTATAGCATCCATAACCGCTGAACCTAGCTTTGTTATCTCAGAAGCTATCTGTGTATCCACTATAGCTTTCTGATTTAAAGCGGAAAAAGACTCTAGTCTACTAGCTGTCTTAGTAGCCAGCTCGCCTAAGTTAGAACTTATAGATGACCAGCTCCTAAGGTTATGTATATTAGATGCTATGTACTTCTTCATTTTGATAATTTATCCAATGAATCAATACCATCACCAATCAAAGACCATTCTTGCTTATTCAAGTAAGCCTTTTTGCCTAGAGAGTAAATAGCTTCTTTAATAGTAAAGTATTGTAGTCCTTCTCTATCAGCGGCTACTTTATGAAGCATACCATTATCACGCATAGCAATAGCTTCTTTTGGTATTCTAGAAATAACTTGTGGTGTTAATAAAAGTTCTGCGAGTTTGATGTTCATTTTCTAATCCATCTTGGCTGTGTTTTTGCCTTTTAGTGCTTGTTCTGTTCTAGCTAGCTGACCGAAAGTAACAGGATCTACACCACCTTCGTGGGCTAAACCTTGTCTTAGGAAAGATCTAACTGCTTCTCTATGTTTAGCTACTGTAGGAGCTATTTCTCTGAGAGATTCATACAAGTTAGCTACTTGTTCAGGATCTGCCCTAGAAATAACATCATCTTTTCCTACTAGTTCTTTAAGTATGCTTTGTTGTCTAGGCAGATCTGTAAGTTTTTTGTACTTAGATACGCCGGAGTCTACTATATGGTTAATAGCTTTGCTAGCTAAGTCACCGAATGTATCTACTACCTTTTTACCAACTAACTCATCCGCTTTTACTCTAGCAGCTAACCCGCTAACTCCTGAGTTGAGAGCTTTATTAACTCTATAACCAGTAGTGTCAAACAAAGGGCTAGTTACCTTACTAGCTACTGAAGCAACGCCAAGAGTCTTAGCTAAGTCTCCAGCAGAAGCTCCACCTGCAGGCCCTCCTCCAGCAGCGTTAGCCATGGATAGTCCTAGTATTGCTGACCCGGGATCTAATGCTATCTTATCCCAGGCTGCTTGCTTAGTAAAAAAATTAGACATTCTTAACCCCTATTCTGTGCAGAGCTTTTTCTGCTTTAATAAATTCTGCAGATACGTCAATGGCCTCTGCTACTTTATCTAAAAGCTTACTAGGTTCAACTATATTTCTATCTTGTATTATAAGTATTTCAGAGTCAGTTAAAGCTCTAGCTATCTTAGGCATACTCAATCTTGATCTAACCATCTGAAGAACAGGAACCGCAGCATTGCCATGTCTACTTATAGAATCTAACTCAAACTGAGCATATTTTTCTTTGGAATATATACCTTTAAAGTTGCCGGCAATAGAATCCGCTATATCAGTAGCAGTAATATCATAATGGGCTAGCTTATCACGTAGGCTATTCTCTATATCCATACGTCTAAATTTATTTAAATCGGATTTAAAATCTAAAGACTTGAGGCTAACAGAAGCAACCTTCTCTACGTAGCTAGCGGCTTTTAATCCTATGTCATCCAAAGAAAAATCTGAGTCAGACTCATCAGATATTTCAGACTTATCGTATTTATCTGACCCTCCTATATCATCGAAAAACACAGAGGTGTCATTGTCTGAGGGATCAAGCTCTTCAATCTCGATAGACATAACTCCTTTAGCAGGTGCATTGTCTGGAGTAGTAGAGTAATACTTTTTAATAACTACTCCAGGATCTGCAACTTTAAACTCAACCATTCTATCGTCACCGCTAGTATTCTTAAACATCTCTAGGAATGCAGAAGTATTAGCCATCTCAGTAAGACGTTTAATCTGTTCGGAGTTTAAAAGATTATCTTTAGCTGACTCTAATATTCCATCTTCTAGTGCTGTATTGTTATTTATAAACTTGTCTACTAGAGACTTAGCCATATCCTCTAAGTCGCTTCTGTTAAATGATCCCATGTGTCACCCCTTTAAATCTTGCATTATATCTGATGCAGGAACTGTTTTAGCAATGCTTAGTAATTTTATCTTAACGCTCTCGGCTTCACTACTAAGTTGCTTTATACTCTTAGAAGCCATGCCAGCCGCGCTTAGCGCTGCAGGTATCCAGGTTCTAGATTCTTTAGTTAGTTCCATGCTATTTTTTATTTTCATTTCATTGAACTTCCAGTAAGAATCTTTCATCATATCAACTACAACTGTATCAGGCATAGTGTCATTATCCTTCGATAGGCCTAGTTTCCAATATACGTAATTAGGTCCTAGCTGCAGAGCTGCTGACATTAAACCTTTATCAAATTCTTCCTGCTTGGTAGATGATCCTAGCTGTCTAACAAATGCCATACGTATGAGCTTATTGTTAAACACAGATGTATCAAAGAATAGTTTAGCGTACAAAAGTATAACTTCCTCATCTTCTTCTATTCTTCTAGCTATGTTGTGCATATTATCCCCAGCTAATAGCAAGGCATTTATAGTACTTCTAGTGAATGGTATATAGTACAGAGTATAAGCTTTGTCTATATTAGAGTCTTTAGTATTTCCTACCAAGTATTCATTAAGCAAATTCTGATAAGCACAAGGCCACTGCTTTGCTGATTTATTTGATTCAAAATAATTAAATACTTCGTTAGATCTCCAAGCCGGAGAATCGGTCTTAGTAGGAGCTGGAAGTATATCGTAGTTCATTTTACGCCTAACTTGCTATTAAGAAATACCCTCTGGAAGAGATGTCATACTCTTCTGCTTATGTAATGATAGTATAATATCGCCTAGACCTCCTAGAACTTTTCTAAGATTACCCTCTAATTCATTATAAGCATCCTGCCCTATCTGCTGAGCTAACTCAGCTTCCCTCATTTGCACAGAAACAAGTATTCTAGCAGTACTATCTAAAGCCTTTTCTATGTTAGGCAGCTCTTGAGCTACGGCTTCATTAAGCGGATTATACTGTAGAAGTGAGGCTGCAGCACTAGCGTTAAATATACTTTCGTCATTTAAGTTAGACGCAGCTTCCATTGTTTGCTGGGCTTGTGGAGCCATACCTGGCTGGCCTGGCATACCTTGAGGAGGCATTCCACCTTGTTCTGGAGGCATACCTTGAGGAGGCATTCCACCTTGTTCTGGAGGCATACCTTGAGGAGGCATTCCACCTTGTTCTGGAGGCATACCTTGAGGAGGCGATGCATCAGGACCAAATATACTGCTTAGCTTGGTTAGATTAACTGGAGTGAATGATCTAAATAGCTTACTAGAGTTATAGGGTATCTTAGCTATAGAGCTATTAGCTACCTCAACATTTATATTAGCTGACCCCATTTTCTTAAGAAGACTAGTCTTGTCATCACAGTAGCTACCATTAAAAACCCAGCTACCGTCTGAGCTTCTTTTTACCCTAACTTCCTTAGAAGCTAAGCTAGAAATTTTCTCAGTGACTGTAGTTCTCAACTGGTCTGCATCAGTTATGTAGTCTGCTTCTTGTAGACTACCAGAAACAGACACGGGTCTAAAAGATATAGGAACTATTATGACTGTATTACCTTCTGAAGAAAAGGGTGAGTACCCTGAAGAAGTGCTTACAGACTTGGGAACCTTTATTGCCTTAGAGGTAGTAAATACCACTTTTTTACCCATGTATGTAGCATATATATCTCCAGAGCCACTATTTGTTACATTTGATATTCCCTCTGGAAAATATGCGGCATTGGTTATATCTCCACCTCTCATAGATAAAAATAGCTTATCGCCGTTTCTTGGGTCTCTCTCGGACATAAGTTCTTCCATAACAGAAGAAGTATCCATAGTTTCGGTAGTAGTCATAGCAACTATCTTAGAGAAGTAACCTACGGACTTGCTTGGAGTTATTACTAAATATGTTCTACCACCAAAATTTCTCTTTGTGCTAGTACCATAATCACCTTTAGTACTAACCATGCCACTAGCGCTGTCTGATATAGGCATTAAGTCACTTCCAGCCATAAATGGATTAGGGACAATATAAACCTTTTCGTTAGTACCACCTAGCTTAGATATATTGTACACCCCAGGAAAGTTAGGTTCTGTAATTCCTGATCTAGACATTACTGTAGAGTCCAAAGGAATCTCAGAGTCAACTAATATCTCGGCAGTTTTTCTAAAGTCCCTAACTGCGTAGCCAGACTTCAAAGAGCTAGAGAATGCGTCTTGGAACTTGTTACCGAAATAAGTAACATAAGACTCTTTACTAGACTTAGGATCTAGAACAGCCCATTTGCTAACAGAAGCCACTTTAGTTGAGTAGTTATATGTAGGCCTAAGCAGCTCTACGCTACTAGCCCCATTGTATTTAACGTAAGCCTTTAGTACTTTGCTGCTCTTTTTCAGCATTTCTGCAAAAGCTACTTTTGTTAGATTATCGCAATTGTCTATTACTCTAGGCAAGTCTATATTATTAAAACTAGCATACACAAATCTACCGGTTGTCGGAGGTAAGGTAAGAGCTCTAATATCTACATCGCTAGACAAACTTTCTGGAGCTTCTACTGCTTCCCCTAGATTGTTAGATTCAGCTTTTTGTATCTCTTCCATCCACTTGTTATTTAGTGGCAAAAAAGCATCTTGATCCTTAGCGTAAAAAACTTCAGGAGGCTTAACCTTACCATCGGACATTACTATCGGGATCATAACTGATTTACCGTTAAGATCTATACTAAAAGCCCCTACGGCTTTGTTGCTATCTAAGTCCAATTCTATCGGCTTAAACGATGTTATATATGGCATTAGGTTAGGTGCCTTACTCTGCAACATTGAGTAAGCCATTTGAGATAACAATTCTTTGAGTTGATTCTCTTCGGGAGTAGAAGCCCCATCTTGCCCACCCATAGATACTATAGTCTTAGGTGATATTGCTGATAGTTTAATCATTTAAAATCCTTACTAGTTAAAGCGTGCATAGATAAATAAGTTAAGGGAGCTGTTCCATCACTAAGCAGATGAGAAAACATTCCAGGAGTTACACTGAGGGCGGTTCTAATAGGAGTATCGCTGTGCCTAACAGCATGTGCCGACGCAGCTAACTCTTCAAATAAGTTAGGTGAAGATATAATAGCAGAACCTAAAGCCATCTTTCGTAATATATCTCTTCTTGTCTCAAGGTCAGTACTCTTATTCAAAGCTACTATAGAGGCTAGAGGCATAGATATAAGGTTATTTATCCTTGATAGCCGTTTACTTGTACCAAGTATACCCTTATACAAATCAGAGGCATCGGATAACCTAGTAGCGTGCCCTAGCTCATGGGCTAATACATCAGGAGAGTCTGTGCTAACCCCTAACCTATTGCTATTGAAGTCATAGAAAGAACCAGTAGAAGATCTACCTATAGAAGTTCTTGCCAGTCCAGGGTTGCTAGATAGAAAACTCCTAGCTATCCTCTTTGCCCGGCTTAGTTTATCTACATCGCTAGTCTGTAGGAGGTTCTTTATATTAGAATCGTCATCTTGTATTAAATGATTTAAATTAAAAAAGCCCATGGCAACTCACCGGGTACTATGTTACATAGGTGGTTGCATACCTTGAGGAGGCATTCCACCCATTTGTTGAGGAGGCATACCTTGAGGTGGCATTCCGCCCATTTGTTCAGGAGGCATACCTTGAGGTGGCATTCCGCCCATTTGTTCAGGAGGCATACCTTGAGGTGGAGCTCCCCCTCCAGATTGCTGTTGGTACATCTGTAATAATTGACCCAGAATATCTAGTATTTTGGCTAGAGAATCTAAATCATTAGGAGTTATATAGTCCCCTACAGTCTGAAATTCTTGAGGTGTAGCTTGGGCAGCTGTGTCTGCCGCTGCAGCTATCTTATCAAAAGAAACACCTCTAGGAAGAAGACCATAGTCTACAAATGCCTTGTGCATTCCTAGTATATAGTGGGATCTTTTCATTTTACCATCTTCTTCTTTGTTGTCTTCTAGAAGCAGTCTTCTTACCTAAACCTAGTTGTCTAAGAACGTAAGATGCTTTTTTCTCTTCTGAGGACTGTGATTCTTCGGGAGATTCTTCAGCATCTTCAGTACCTTCAGCATCTTCTTCTTCTTGTTCTTCTACTGGTTCTTCTTTAGCTGCTTCTTCTTCCATAGCCCACTTAATGCGTTGGATATAGTTAGCTCTTTCTTTATTAGACATGCCAATCATAGCTCTTAATGCAGCTAACTTATCTCTGCTGTTAAGTCTCTTTGGTAAGTATTTGCCAACTTCAGAAGCTGTTTTTTGAAGTAAGTAGTTATAAGCACTAGCTTTTTGCATGTCACCTGTAAATGGGGCAGTGTCATTAAAAGCGCCATCCCCTTGGTCAAAATTAGCATAGGCTTCTGGTCTGGGGTCTTCTTCAATATTACTTGGGTCTGCTACTTCTGGCCCAACATTATATGCTGCATCTTCAGCTAACTTACGCAATAAATAACTAGCGGTCTTAGCGTCTAAGCTAACGCCTTCGCTAAGATCTTTCATACCGCCTGTAAAGGGCTCAGCGTTAGCCATAGGGTCAGCTAGGCCTTGACCTCCGCTCAAATGAGCATAGTCCTCACTAGCTCTATCTCCAGCTTCTGATTCGTAGTCATCTAATACTTGTGGTTCAGGATTAGCTACACCGCCACCGAATACATCACCTTCGGCTGCTCTCTTTAACATAGCAACAACTTCTTTTGCTTCAGACTCTGTATCCATAGCTTCTAAAGCTTCTGCGGCGTCTTCAGAAGCTTCGCCCAAGCCTTCTGCGGCTTGAGCTTGTTCTTCTAATGCTTCTGCCGCTTCTTCAGGTGTTACTGCTTCATCAGATTCGTCAGACATAACTTCTTCTTGTTCTTCTGGGGCTAACTCTTCTTCAGCACCTGAAGCCATTGAAGACATAGCATTTGCAATATCTTCGTCCGAAGCTAATTTCCAGTTACGAGGTAAAGCGAATGACGCTACCTTAACAGCTAGATCTGCCTTAAATTCAGATCTGTAAGGAGGGATAGCTCCTGAATTAACGAGTGCGTTTTGGCAACCTCTTAAAAATGCTAGTTTTAGTAAAGACATAGTTAAATTCTCCTACACTATGTAATAATTAATCTCTTATGTGTTAAGTATATATAGAGATACTTAAAAGTAAAGTATCTACATTAGAGCCTTCTCAGCTATACTCATAGTCTGGTCATACGGAGTTTGTTCTTTATTGTCAAACAAACTTCCAGCTCTCTGACCTACATTCTTACCTATGTACGAAGCTAGCATACCAGCAGGTAGGCCGAAATTACTTGACAGCAAAAATCCTAGACCACTACCCAATGCTGCGCCTACGCCAGATCCTCTCCTATCACCGTATTCTTCTGATTCACCTCTAATTGCTTTTGCAGCTTCCATGGCAGGGAATCCAACGTTAAACCCTATATTTAAAGCCGCCATAGGGGACCCACTCAACAATGTTTTAGCATCCGACCTAGAGAAATCACTAGCACTACCAGCATCAGCTAGCATATAATCTTTTAGCTTTCTAGCACTAGAAATATACTCATCGCTAGGAGCGAGCTCACCTCTTATAAGGCCACCCTGGCCTAACAAGCCACCCTGCATATACCTAGCTCTAGCTATATCAGTGGCGTGTTCATTTCCAATTAGTATATTCTTCAGAAACCCACGATTATTTTTTAGATCTGTCTTAACGGCACCATGACTACCTACATATTTATTAACGAAATTTCTTTGTGTAGAATTAAGGCCGGCTCTATTCCCAACTAGCATCCTAGCCGCTGAGTCTATAACTCCAGAAGTTTTGTGCTTCATTAGTATTCTCCTTTGGGTCCTCGTTTAAATTCTTTACCTATAGCTAGAGCTGCTAGAGGGTCATAGCCGTGTATATCTGCTTTCTGACCAAATGTAGCTGCATCTATAAGTGTGTCTTTTTGGTACCTGTAACCAAGTCTCTGAAGCCAATTAGGGTTTAATAGTGGAGTTCTAGTAGCAGCAACCATAACAGGTTTAAACACAGGCTTTGCGTCAGTTACAAAAACTTCATTCTTGCCCTTGTCTAATATATCCTCAGCTATTCTTTTAGTTATTAAGGTACCTGGTATATGCTCAAACACTGGCTTAGCTAACACTTTCCCTACGGAGGACATTACGCTAGACTTTTGCCCAGTTAAACCCATTTGCTTAACAACAGAAGAAACTGGAACTACATCACCCTCTAGCATATCTCCTACAGGCTTATCTAATTTTACAAAGTTAAGCTGTGTCTTAGCTAGAACTTCTATATTTCTTTGGTCTATTTTTATACCGCTTTCTTCAAAAGACTCTCTAATAGACTTAACCAAGTACTCTCTACCTGACCCCATACCCTTGTGTTTTAGTACTTCATCAGGAGCTGGTACACCTGTGCTAAGCAAATCTCCAGCTTCTACTTCCTCACCTGATTTTACTTTAATATCTCTTCCGGGGGGAACATAGTGGTGCTCTTTATTTATGTAGACATCAAACCCACCTTGTGGAGCTTCTTTAATACTCTCTACTTTACCTGCTGAGTTAGCAAGTGTAGCCTTGTAGAAAAAGTTCTTAGGTATTTCTACGAATTGCTTAAAGGCTTTTAGCCCTCTTGGTTTATTAGCGTCACCTTTAACCAAGCTAACGCCGTGCTTAGCACTTAACTGCATTTGTGTTAATGGTTCGGATAACGCTTGGGCAGACCTAAGACCTAGAGATGTGCCTATATCATAGTCACCGCCCTTTACGCTTGTGCCTGAGCATTTCTGGCATACGCCTTTCTCAAGCTCGCAAGTCATTGGTGATCTTACTAATATAAACCCACCCTTCTGACTTAGCTGCGCAGCTTTCTGAGAAGTTACTAACTCACCCGTAGCTGCTAAATATCTACCCTCTATACTAGGATCATCTACTTTAAGTCTAATGCCGTTATCTGTACCGCAGTCATTCTCTGATACTACAGCTGAAGACATAACAGAGCTAAGAACTTTCTGCATTTCCCCAGGCTCTGCGGTACCTAGCTGACCTTTAATAACTTGGCTTCTACTTTCATCCCCTGCTATCCAAGCCTCAGCTGGGCTTAAGCCCTCAGCATAACTACGCTTTATTAGAAATGGTACAGGATTACCGTGAAAATCCCCAACCACTACAGGCGTAGCTATGATCTTCATTAGCTGGGTGGTATTACCTCTACTGCCAGATCTAGCAGTCATCGCCATATCGCCTTTATGCCTCTTAGTTAAATCCATGACTTTTTCTTGCGCAGACATAAAGGCATCAAAGGCTTGCTTGGACTTTGTGCCGTAGGTATCTACTACTTTTTGTGCTGAATTTATTATGGAGTCTCTCTCAGCATAGTCTGGCTCTATATCATCTAAGCCAACAGTAATAGACTCGTAAGTAGAAAACTCATCACCTAGCTTTTTAATCTTCGGAGCTACGAACTTATATTGCTCTGGGGCATTTTTAGCTAGCTTAACTAAATTGCCTTTCATTTTTTTAAGATCTAAGTCACCTTCGGATCTATAGTCTTTCGGCAGAGCTGAGTTTATTAGCACTGTACCTAACTTTCCAGATATCATAGGGCACCCTTTAAAGAAGCTAGTTGATACTCATAGTCGCTATATGGATACTCTAAGCCTGGTTGCTTAAGTAACAAGTCTGGCCTACCTTGGCTGGTTGCTTTATGTAATCCATAAATACCGCCGCCTAAACCACCAAGAACTGCTAAGCCTGATCTATTTAAGCCCTTTATACCTAATAACTTAGTGGCTAGGGCAGTAGCACCTGTACCTAAACCGGCTTGAAGACCTATAGCTCCATAAGTAGACGCTGCAGGGTGTAGAGGGTCTTTAGTAGGGTTCTCTTTTCTTGTCATACCATACCCTAGTCCACCTAAACCCCCTAAGGCAGCTGGAACTATAAAAGACCTGGCAGATGCTTCTTTTGTGTAGCTATAACCAAGTTTGTAATAGTAATTTTGTAAGCTCATTTCATACCTCCATAGTAGGGATTGTACATATTGCTGGGCGTCTGAGCTCTAGGTGGTACAACTCTATTAGCTACAGATTGACTAATGTCATTTAATGGTACCATAAATGTACCACCAACACCCAAGCCAACAGCTCCAGTATATTTTAGTCCCTTATTAAATCTGTACTTGTTTATAGCTGATTTGTCGCTTGCTCTATATAAGTCATCTGCAGTAGTCTTCGCAGTCTGCTTTAACTTACTTAGGCCTGATAGAAAGTCATCAGCTACATAACCTTTATTTGCTTTTGATAAACCCTCTGACACAAATTTCTGCGTATCAGCATCTAATAATTTAAATTGCTGTGACGAGGTATAATTTTTAAGTTTAGAGATATTACCTCCAGAGTTTGATAAAGCATTCTCTAAGTAAGCTAACTCATTTTTTGCAGCCATAGCTCTTGCAGCGTCAGGCTTAAATCCCATGTTAGAATACCTAGCTAAGTTTGATCTTTGCATTGACGGGTTAAAAATTCTAGCTCCTAATCTACCAGCGTGCCTACCCATAACGCCAAAACCTACACCAGTTAGTGCCCCAGTTAAAAATGAGTTTGATTTATTGCCTTCCTCTGCCGTTGCAGCATTCATCATACCAAAGCCAAGCCCACTACCCACAGTATGCGATGGCAAGTACTTATAGGCAAAGCTGCCCTTAGATCCTACCCTACCGCCCATACCAGTAAGGTAGCCAAGAGCTTTACGAGGGGCGCTGCTCCAGATTAATTTACCTAAGTTAGCTATAAAGGCCTGTTTCTCAAACTCTAGTTTTGCTAAGTTTGCTCCGGTGTCATAGTAGTCAGAGTAAGTACTCATCTTGATGGTACTCCCATATTACTTGGCATAAATAGTTCTACCTTGTGACCCCAGGAGTCTCCATTTTTGTACTCAGAGTCACCAGTAATTAAGCTAGTACTATCTGGCACTTTCTTATTTAAGTTATCCAACTCTTTATCATCTTGTTTGTTCATTGCTGCAGCTAGTTGGCTAGCATTGTTAATCTCAGCTAGCTTACAGCCTATAAGGTAGGCGTTGTATATTGCTTTATTAGTCATTCTCATTATCAATCTCAACATGGTCTATTAAAGATACTTCGCCACGCCTATAGGCTTGCTTAGCTTCTCTTACTGTATTAAATTTAAACTTTTTCCCAGACTCGCGTTTATCTTCTGCGACTCTGGCAATTCCTGCAATAGCTTCGTGCTTAGGATAAGCTAGTAATTGCTCTCTAGTTCTATCGCCAAATACGTTATTAGACAGTAACATCTTTTTAGTATCTTTAACAGCATCCTCAGTAGCGGGTAAATGTATCTGTAGTGCATCACCATCATAGTCTAGATTCATACCATCTTCCATAAAAGGAGAAACAGTAATTGTTTTGCCAGAAGTTGGTTTAGGAAATGCAGCTATCATGTTAAATCTATGTAGTGTAGGAGCTCTGTTTAAAAATACAGGCCTATTCTTTGATTCTATCATTAGTTCTTCTCTAGCTTGGGAAGTTCTCTTATCTACCATTTCTTTCGCAGATATAGCATTATAGCCACGCTTAACTAAGCTCTTCATGATAAAAGGAGCATACATACCCCACATCATTTCTTCCGGTAAACCTACTTCATCCATACCTAAATCTGGGTCAGGTGCGGCAGTACCACGACCCGTTAAGTCCAGCCTTCTGGCTAAAACTTTTCCATTAAAAAACCCGGTCTTAGTTCCTGTAATAGTATTAACAATACCCTTAACTTCGCTCTGTACTAGCTTCTGAGATACTGGCGGATTAACACCTATAACAGCCCCGGCAGCTTGCTGAAGATGAGATCTCATTTCTTTAATATCATCATCGGGTAAATCTAGATCCTTTGCTTCTTGAAGCTTTTCTTTAGCTAGCATTAGGTCTTTGTACATGTGATTAACATCTGAAACTAATAAATCATTACCTTTACCAGGAACTATAGGTCTAAACTGTGGCGGTATAACCGGGAATGTCTTAATCATGTAAGCCTCTCCTGGCTTATGATTATTCTCTTTTAAAGCGTTTATAGCCTTTATCTTCTTATATGCGTTATCTTTGTCAGCACCTTTTAAACTACTCAAATCCTTCTTGGCTTTTTCTAACTCTGAATCTAAGTTGAGAGAATTAAGTTTCTTACGTATCTCATCTCCCCCTTTTTCTAGTATTTCTTTTTTTAGATTTGTTTCAGAAGTTCCTAGTAATCTTCTAGCTGCATCGCTAAACAATGGATTAAGGACTGATTCTGGTAACTCTATATGAGAGTACCTAGTTCCTTGTAAGCCGCCTGTAGTTACTATATCAAACAATCCATCTCTTTCAGGCATTAGATTCTTAGCGAATACCATCTTAGCGTTTTTGATTTCACCGCTAGACATCTTCTTAACTTCTTCATCTAGCAAAGGAGCTATTGTCATATTGTTTTCTTTTCTGTCTAATCTAAGTCCGGCACCAGCTAACATATGTTTAAACTTGTCAAAAGCAAAGCTGCTTTGAGGGGGAGGAACAGGTCTACCTAGCTGTACAGCTCTCCAGTACTCAGTGTTCTTTGTGCCTTTTATCACTGCGTTTTCTTTTAATATATCTCTAGCATCGTGAGCAAGAAGAGCATTTATTTCCATAGCCCCTGTACCCTTTGCACCTTCCTCACCGCCTTTACTAGGAGCACCGTTTATATCGTAGCCGCCATCTATACCTCTAGCTGAGAAGTTGGTATCTGTTGTTTTAAATAAACGATATGTATACTGAGGACCTACCATTATACCTTTAATAGTCTTACCAGTTACTGGATCATAGACATCTTCCTTGTCTTTTATTCCAGCTTCTTTTAAGGCCTGCCTAGCCATTTTAATATTGTTAACTTTTTGGAAATTAGGGATTACATACTCTGTCCCCTTTTTCTGAGCCGCTTTTGCCATAGCTACTTCTATAACCTGCCCTGGATTAATACGTGAAACAACGCTTAGACTAGACCACAATATATCTATAGGCTTACCAGACTCGTCTTGCACCATACTCTCAGTAGGAACTATTTTAGATATAACTCCCTTACCACCGTATCTATTACTAACCTTGTCACCTATTCTTAGTGGCTCTTCTGACTTAGTAACAACAGTTATCTTGTTACCCTGTTGTTGCACATCTACTACTTCAGCTTCTGACTCCCCTGTCCAGGTTTCAGTTTTGTCTGAGTATTCAGACCTTAGAGATTTGTGTATCTTACCAAGTATTTGATTCTCTATACTTGGTGCTTTTTTCTGAAGAACAGTTATTATAGGATCACCTGGCTTTAATATAGTTCCTTTTTGTACTATCCCATCTTTCATCTTAGCGTACTGGTCTTTAGTGAATTGCTTTGGGAAGTTAGCTGCATGTTTATAGTGATCTATTCTAGTATCTTTATCTACCTCAACTACGTACTTGCTCATCTTAACTGAGCGCATCTTATGGGCCGCTTCCTCTGATACAACCACAGCGTCATTTGAGTTCAAACCATGGTAAGCCATGTAGGCCATTTTAAGATTCTTGCCAAGTGCCAGCTTGTCTCCCTTAGCATAGTTACTCTCCGCAAGTATCTGACCCTTAGTAACTTTATCACCTACCTTAACCATAGGAGTATGGTGATAAAATGTTTTAGAGGCCATGGGTACATTATTAGCTAAAGGTATAACTTTCTCACCTTCTTTAGTTTTTAAGACTATGCTATCTGGATTTACTTTAGAAACTACACCATCATCTGTAGCAGAAGGCGAGCTTATCTTAGCAACTACATTCTCCATACTAATAGATGTATTCTTGTCGTTAAGAGAAGGCCCAACTAATGGGGTCTCTCTTTCAACTAAAGGTACAGCTTGGCCCACCATTTTGCTACCCATGATTATACGATTACCTTGAGTGCCATCTAAGAAAGGAACCATGTTAGTACTAAGAGTGTACATATCCTTTACGCTATTAACTACATAGTCAACTTCCCCTGGTTTTATCTTTGACACCTTACCTTTAGCCATAGCATCCACTCTACCCTTGTCTGTATCTTGCTGAGGGAAAGCTATGTTTAAGTCCCTTATTTTCCTAGCGGGAACCCACTCCATCTCGTTAGTTTTAGCATTCTTTAATTTAGTATATAAGTACCCATCTTTATCTCTACCTGCCCCTAGAGTAAACCTAACGTCAACACCTGCATGCCCAGATTCTGGAGTTCTAAATGGATCTATTATACCCATCTGTGTAGGGTGTAGTTGTCGAACTTCGCCAGGAATAGCTCTATCACTACCGATACCACCTTCGCCAAGTCTAGTTACAGATAGAGAGCTATCTAGTAATTCTACCGGGTTAATTTGAGAGGGTATCATTGACAGCTGTGACGTAGATATGTATTGCTTTAGCATTGGGGTTATAGCCGTACTTGGCATGACTTGAGCTACTTTAACTTCTTTAGCTAAGTCTAGCTTTGTCTTTATTTTATATCCAAGTTCTTTGCCCTTTAGCCTTATTCTCTCTTTGAACATATCCTCCACTCCTAGAACTCTTTGAAACTCAAGAGAATCTCTATCATCTGGAGACTCGTCACCTTTGTATACTCCTACTAGTTTCTTACTGGCTAACAATATAGATTCTGGGGTTACTTTGCTAAAACCTTTACCAAGCGTTCTTTCTGTGGTTTTTTCAGATAGAACAGTACTATCGTAGTGAGCTTGAATAGCTTGTACTCTTTCTTGGTGGCTAGTAGCTGTTCTTTTATTCTCAGGAACTAATTTCTCATACAGCTTTTGTATAGCAGCTTGTCCTTTATTTCCGTACTCAGAAGCATTTCTTTCGGCTAGATCTTTACCTAGGTAGTTAGCTATGTCAGAGTGCTCCATACCCAAACTTCTTAGAACGGGATACATGGGTATTGAAGTTGTCCCATACTCCATATTAAGTAGACCTTTTGCAGGATCCATATTGACTCTAAAGTTGCTTCCTTTAGCCAAGTTAAAAGAAGCTTCTAGCTCCTCGTTCTCTCTTTGTCTAGTATAAACCCCTGGCATAGTTCTTAATTGGTTCTTAAATGCATACTCATTTCCGTTTATTAAAAATGCGTTATTCCAAGATACTCTAGGTAGGTGTAGTACTGTGTGCCCCTTTTTCTGGTCAACCACATTTCCCTGTTTGTCCTTTATTATTACATCTGCCTTAACCGGTTCGTATAGAGTACCTCTTTTGTATAGAGCATCTTTGTGTGTATTATAGTCTACCGGCTTTTCAATTACTCTGAAATTGTTAATTTCAACATCATGGTGAGTACCTACTATCGGGAACATACCCTCTAGACCTTCTATAGTCTTTTCTCTAATAGATTTTTGCTTTTCTTCTACTGACTGCATCAGTGGTCTTACTTCTGGCTGAGACATCTTTTCTATCCTACATTATGGCACAAATTATACATAAATCCTGTTATAAGTATATACCCAATCAAGGGTAGTTACAAACCTATTAAACAGGAGAAAAAATTGAGTAAGAATCTCAATTATAAAGGACCCAAGGTCCAAGTTAAAGCTACTGAATTAAACACCAGCTTTGGTGGTTCAGATAGCAAAGTTAATACAGCTACAGCTAAAGATAGCAAAATCGCTTTCAGCATTCCTTTGTCATTTGTCAAAGGTGGTAAAGTAGATATCGAAAAGCTAGTAGTTAATTGCGATTTCAGCGAAGAAGTCGCAGGTACAGTATATAATAGCTCAGTATCACTAAAAGATGCTAATGCTATTATTACAAAATTGCATGAACACATGCAAGATATTGCTACGTGCTTAAATAAAGATGCACGTAGAACCGGTAGCTATACAGTAGCTATCGGGGGGGCAGATTTCGGCTTGGTGGCAACAGAAAGAGATGCCAAGCAAGAAGAGGCTTCACGCTTAATGAGCCTAGGTAAGTGGGTAGCTAGAGAAGGTGATTACCTCACCGCAGGTAGCGCAAAGATACCAAGTTACCTATACTTGCTTGAAAGGCCCTCTGTAGTATTTGAGTGCCGAGGGCACAAGGTAGAGCTATCTAGCAGGAAAGCTATGTTAGAGTTAATGGATTATGCAGATAATGAGCTTCAGCAGGGTAACGTATTTGATCAACTAAAAAGTAAGATCAAAACCCCTATGCAGGTACAGTCAGAGAAGGAAGCGAAAATGCAGGATGACATCATTAAGGCACTAGATGTCGAAATGAAGAAGGTAAGGGAGGAACAAGAGAAGGTAAGGGAAAAGCAGGAAAGGGAGGAACTAGAGAAGGAAGTAGGGTGGATCAAAACGGAAGTTATTTCAAATGCTGCGCGTTACGAGGCGCTGATTCACAGGTTAAAGGATAAGGTGGATCTTATCAATTCTATCAAGACCAAGGGTTACCAAGCAATGTTAGAGTTGAGGGAACTCATGGTGGCCCAAGATAATGATGGAGCCATTATGCTAGCATTTGGAGTAGCCTCTGATGAATTAGCTCTCTTAAAGCTATGCTCTGAAAATAAAAACAACCTTAAATGGATGGTTGATAATAAGGGTTTATTTACAAAAAAGGATGATGAGGCCGCACAATAAAGATGCGGCGGTAGGCGGATCTAATCCGCTAAGCTGGACGTGGAGGTATTATGTCCAAGGAAGAAGGTATAGACCCCGCAGGGGGCGAAGGTACTAAGCAAGGTATACTAGCTGAGGTGGGAGCAATCTCACTTGTAGCACTAGGTGCTTTCATAGGTAAACTGTTATTTAGCGATAGCAATACCGCTAGAGATACAGTAGTTATCACTAACACCCCTGAGCATAACAGACAGGGATATAGACGTAGAAAGAAAAATGATTACAGACAGAAAAAATTACTTAGATCCAGACGATGATGACGATTTCGATTTCTTCGGAGGATTCCACTTCTAATAAAAGTGGCAGATAAAGTTAAGGCTAAAGTTAAAGCTAAAGTTATTTTTTAGGTATTAACTAACTCTAGCCATTCTATATAGACTTTGAACGCTGCTGTGTTTCTAACATCAGCAACTTCTTTTTTAGCTATCATAACTTCTCCAGAAGCACCACGCTTTAGCAACTCATCAAATTCTGGACAGCCTTCCGGTGCAATCCAGAATACTCTAGCATGGGGTATATATTTGTATTCCGACTTTACTTTATCTTTAGCATAATCAGCTACTGAGCTAACTCCATCTGTTTTTATAGGATTCTTCTCTGGGTTAAATCCTGGCGGAGGATCTGGAATCTCTGGGAATGGATCTAAGTCCAATGGCTTCTGTGTTTGAGACAGCTTAGTTATAAAATCTGAGTTATTATCCATTTGTATATCCTACATAGGTGGCTGTTGTT
>JACCEC010137145.1_pt1 | contig 21320 bp, 18 predicted proteins | sample 7450121 | NCBI WGS metagenome assembly JACCEC01 (sample SAMN15323455, study PRJNA562643) | freshwater metagenome | isolation source: river surface water | place: USA:Blue River Watershed | collected 2017-08-18 | reverse complement strand
GCATCGCGTGTGGTGCCGGGCATGTCAAAGGCCACCAAACGCTCTTCACCCAACCAGGTGTTGATCAAGGTCGACTTGCCCACATTGGGGCGACCCGCCACAGCCAGCTTGATGAGGCTGGGATCGGCTTCGGTTTCTTCGGGCTCATCGGGTAAATGGAGAGACTCCAATGCCACCTCAACCAAACCCCGCGTGCCCTGGCCATGGGCCGCTGAAATGGCCAACACTTCACCCAGACCCAATTCGTAGAACTCGGTCAGCTGAATGCCCTCCAGCATGCCTTCGGCCTTGTTGGCCACCAACAGACAGGGCTTGCCAATTTTGCGCAGGTATTTGGCAATGTCATGGTCTTGTGCCGACAAGCCCCCTCGTGCGTCGACCACAAAAATCACCACATCGGCCTCAGCCACCGCTTGCTGGGTTTGCTTGGCCATTTCTTTGTAAATGCCCGAGCTGGCATCGGGCTCAAAACCGCCAGTGTCGATCACAATGAATTCTTGGCGGCCTTGCTTGCCATTGCCGTAATGGCGGTCACGGGTCAAACCGGCGAAATCGGCCACGATGGCATCGCGGCTCTTGGTGAGTCGATTGAACAGTGTTGATTTGCCCACATTGGGGCGGCCCACCAGGGCCAATACAGGTTTCACTTAAAAGTTTTCCGATCGATCATTCAGCCTGCAGTCCGATCACCGCCCCGGTGCGCGTCACCACCACCACCGTTTTGCCAACGGCCACAGGTTTACCGGTGATGGCACTGCCATCGGTGCTGAAGCGCTGCAGCGGTTTGCCGTCTTGTTGTGCCAAGAAATGAACCCAGCCCAGGTCATCCCCCACGACAAGTGAGGAGCCCATCACCAAGGGCGCGGTCAAGCCCCTGAAGCGCAACGCCTCTTGGGTCCACAGGGGTTGGCCAGATTGCCGTTGCCAAGCCATAACTTTGCTGTCGGACTCGGCGCCAAACACCGTTTTATCGTCACCGTCCAAGCCCTCAGCGCCTTGTGCGGAACGGGTCCACAAAACAGTGCCGCGTTGGCCATCTAAACACGCCACAGCAGACTGAAAGGCGCGCACGCAAACGGCATTGCCCAAGCGACTGGCACCGGCCACCAAGTCCACCAAACGCTCCACTTCGTTGGTACCGCGGGAGGAGCTGACCAAGGTTTCCCAGCGAATGGCGCCTGTATTCGGGTTCAACGAGGCCAAACGCCCGCCAAAACCCACCAACAAGGTGTCGCCAAATGGCATCAGCATGCCCGCTTGTTGCAACACCAAGGGGTCGCTGTTGCGTTGCTGTGCCCAGAGTTTTTGCCCAGTGGCACCGTCCAGTGCTGTCACAGTGCGGTCGGCGGTGAGCACAAATACCCGTGCACCAGCGACCAAAGGGGGGGTGTTTGACATGGCCGGCAAACGGTAGCGCCACAGCACTTGGCCCGCCTCGATGACAACCACCTCATTGTTCTGTGTCACGACAGCAAAGCGTTTGCCATCCCCACTGACCCCCGCCTGGATGGGGGCATTCAATTTGACACGCCAGACATCTTGACCCGTTCCGGCATTGATCAAGGCCACTTGGCCTTGCGTCGAGGCCACCGCCACCTGTTCGCCATGCACCGAGGCGTAAAGCGGCGTGCTGACGGGACCAATGTTGCTGGTCCACACTTTGGTGACACTGATTTGCCCGGTCACGGCCGGCAAGGTGGCCGGTGTGGGTTTGTTCGGTGAACTCGAGCACGCGGCCAGCACCAGCACCAAGAGGCCAGCAAGCGCGCCTCGAGTGCCTGTACGAACAAAATGGGACATCACTTGGTGGCCTCCGTGACGGCGGCAGTTTCGGGCTCGACACCCAGCGCGTTGAGTTTGGCTTGCACCAAACGACGGTAGTCAGGGGTTTCCGCCAGTTTTTTCCAGGCCTCGCTGTAAGCGGCTATGGCTTCGGTCTTTTGGCCTTTGGCCTGCAACACATCCCCGCGCAAATCCGCTGCCAAACCCTGCATGGCCGGGGTGAATTCGGCTGTCAGGGGCTTGAGGGCTTCGTCATAGGCTTTGGCATCCAGCTGCACTGCGGCCAAGCGCAAACGGGCAATGTCGCGATACGCTTTGTCGGACGCGCCGTTGGCGACCCAGCTCAAGGCGTCACGAGCCGCATCGGTTTTGCCTTGGGCTTGAAATGTTTTGGCGGCGAGCAATGCCGATTGTTGGGCAAATTGGGTGCCGCCAAACTTGTCTTTCATGTCGGCAAAACTGCGCTCCACACGGGCCAAGTCGCCAATGGTCACGGCGCGTTCCACCTCGTCATAAAGGGCCGCGGCTTTGGCCGCTTGGGTGCGCTCCCAATATTGGTAACCGTTCCAAGCGGCATAACTGCCCAACACCGCAATCAGCAGCCATGAAATCAGGTTGCCCCAGTTCGACCAGAAGTGTTTGATCCGGTCAAGTTGTTCTTGTTCTTCGAGGTCGAGTGCTTTTGCCATGGTGTTTGTACTGCGTTAGTCGCTTCAAAGCGTGGATTGTAGGCTGTGGGCCCATGTGGAAACATGAGACAGAGACTCGGTGCGTTGTGCGCCCGCCCCGTCGCGCAGCGATTTGATGGCCACTTGCCCAGTGGCCAATTCTTCGGCACCAAAAACCAGTGCAAATCGAGCGCCCGAGGCATCGGCCTTTTTAAATTGAGACTTCATGCTGCCCATGCCCTCACCACTGCCCGCATGCATGTGCACAGAAACCCCTTGGGTGCGCAAAGCCTGCAAGACCGGCATGGCCACTGGCAAAGCGGAGGCTTCAGGAATGATGGCATAGACATCGGGAGAGACATCCAGCAAAGGTGCGCCTTGTTCCGATATCAATTCAAGGACGCGCTCAACGCCCAAAGCCCAACCGACGGCTGGTGAGGGCTTGCCGCCCACTTGCTCAATCAAATAATCGTATCGGCCGCCACCGCAAATCGTCCCTTGCGAGCCCAAACGGGTGGTGATGAACTCAAAAACCGTCAGGTTGTAATAGTCCATCCCCCGCACCAAGCGCGGGTTGATGCTGAAGGCAATGCCGTGGGCATCCAAGATGGCTTTGACCGCATTGAAATGCGCCAAGGACGCTTCGCCCAAAAAGTCGAGCAGTCGGGGCGCCGACTCGACCACGCTTTGCATCGCGGGGTTCTTGGTGTCCAAAATGCGCAGGGGGTTGCTGTGCAAGCGGCGTTTTGCTTCTTCGTCCAAGACGTCGACGTTTTTTTCCAAATGCGCAATCAGAGCCGCACGGTGGGCCTGACGTTCCGCCGGCTGGCCCAAGCTGTTGAGCTCAAGGCGCACATCGTGCAGCCCCAACTCTTGCCACAAGTGGTGGGCCAACAAAATCAACTCGGCATCGACCTCAGGTCCGCCAAAGCCCAGCACTTCGGCTCCGATTTGGTGAAACTGACGGTAGCGACCCCGCTGTGGTCGCTCGTGGCGAAACATGGGCCCCATGTAATACAAGCGTTTACCGCCTTCGTACAGCAGGTTGTGTTCGACCACGGAACGCACCAAGCCCGCAGTGCCCTCGGGGCGCAAAGTCAATTGTTCGCCGTTCAAGCGGTCTTCAAAGGAATACATTTCCTTTTCGACAATGTCGGTCACTTCGCCCAAACCGCGCACAAACAAGGCCGTTGGCTCGACGATGGGCAACCGCACATTGCGGTAGGCGTAGCGCGACATCAAGTCGCGCACCTTGCCTTCTAACCACTCCCAACGTGCCGAGTTGGGCGGCAAGATGTCGTTCATGCCTTTCACGCCCACCAGCTTTTGATGTTTGCTGGTTTTGGGTTTGTTTTCGTTCAACGACTCGCTCATGTTTTCTCGGCAGATGTGGAACCAAATCGGTTCTCAATGTAGTTTTCGACCAGCACCTGAAACTCTTGGGCAATGCCCTCCCCCCGCAAAGTCAGTCGCTTTTCACCGTCAATGAAGACGGGCGCTGCCGGGGCTTCGCCGGTGCCCGGCAAGCTGATGCCGATGTCGGCGTGTTTGCTCTCCCCCGGGCCGTTCACGATGCAGCCCATGACGGCCACCTTGAGGTTTTCCACCCCGGGGTAACGCACGCGCCAGACGGGCATTTGCGCCCGCAGGAAATCGTCGATCTGCTTGGCCAGTTCTTGGAAAGTGCTGCTGGTGGTGCGGCCACAACCCGGGCAAGCGGTGACACTGGGCACAAAAATGCGCAGACCCAAAGACTGCAAAATCTCAGAGGCAATGACCACCTCTTGGGTGCGGGCTTCGCCAGGTTGGGGCGTGAGCGAAACACGAATCGTGTCGCCAATGCCTTCTTGCAACAGGATGGATAAAGCGGTGGCCGAGGCCACGGTGCCCTTGGTCCCCATGCCTGCTTCGGTCAGGCCCAAATGCAAGGCGTAGTCGGTGCGGCGGCCCAATTCACGGTACACCGAAATCAAATCTTGCACGCCTGAAACTTTGCACGACAAAGCGATTTGCGCGCCATCCAGGCCCATGGCCTCCGCCCGTTGTGCGGAAGAAATGGCCGAAGAAATCAGCGCCTCGTACATCACTTGGCGCGATTCCCAGGGCTGTGCGCGCAGGCTGTTGGCGTCCATCAACTCGGCCAACAACTCTTGGTCCAAACTGCCCCAATTCACGCCAATCCGAATGGCTTTGTTGTAGCGCATGGCGGCTTCGATCATTTGACCAAATTGCACATCCCGCTTGTCGCCTTTGCCGACATTGCCTGGATTGATGCGGTACTTGGACAGCGCCTCCGCACACGCGGGGTAATCGGTCAAAAGACGGTGACCGTTGTAATGAAAATCGCCAATCAAGGGCACATCGATGCCCATTTTGTCGAGTTGATCGCGAATATGGGGCACCGCCTCCGCCGCTTCTGGCGTGTTGACCGTGATGCGCACCATCTCAGAGCCCGCCAGGGCGAGTTCTTTCACCTGAATGGCGGTGCCAATCACGTCCACCGTGTCGGTGTTGGTCATGGACTGCACACGCACAGGAGCGCCACCGCCCACCGTGACCACACGCGAGCCCCAAACTACTTTGGACTGTCGGCTTTTTCGCTGCTGAGGCAGCGCGATTGCAATCGGAGAGGAATCACTCATGGGTTCACCTCGAAACGAGCCACATTGTCTTTGGTATGCACCCGAAGGTCTACCGTTTGACCTTTGAAAACCGCTTGAATCGCCTCTGCTCGACCGATGGTCACGGTGGCCGATTCCAAGACGGGCACTCGGTTGGATTCGCCGGGCTTCAAGACGCCCGTCCACAGCACTTGGTTTTTACCATCGCGCACTTCCACCCAACTGGTCCCCAGCGCCGTCAAGCTCAACTCCGAAGGCTGGCCAGAAGCTGCATTGCCGCTGGGCGCACCCACAACGCCTGGGGTGGGCGATGGGGTCTGCTGTGTGACAGCCGCAACCGCCCCCGTGGGCGCCGCCTCGGGAACAGCCGGTGCAACCAGCGTGGTCGCCTCAGTCGTGGTGGATGACCCTTTGGCCAGCAGCGCTTGAACGAAAGGCCACTGTGAGAATTGGGGCATCCATACCAAGGCCACGATCAAAATCAACAAAGCCAATGCGGCCCCGATGGTTTTGAACGGCCAAGGGGATGCGCCTTCGTCGATGCGGCCCAAATTGGCCGGGGGGCTGTTGGCGTATCGCACGGCACCGTGCGGTTCCAGGTAATTGGAAGTCAGGGGCATCAAGGCCAAAATGGGCGCTGGATCCACCCGCAACTGTCGGCACACACTGCAAGCCAGAGCGCGCACAAACACGGGGCTTTGGTCGGCAGGAAACTGGTTTGCCTCCAAAGCTTCCAGTTGGCGCACAGGCACCTTGAGGTTCACCGACAGCACCGCCATGTGCACCCCTGCGGCTTGCCTGGCCGCCTTGAGCAGCCCACCGGCGGTCACGGGTGCCGCGGGCGTGGGGGCCACTGGGGCCTGTGTGTCACCCGTATTTTCAGATTCAGACATCACCCGACTCCAAGGTTTGAATACTCGCCACAGGGACTAGCGCAATGGTGCGCTGCTGGGCGATGCGGTGTTGCACTTGCGTGCGGTCTTTCACATCGCCGGCCAATTGCCCACAAGCCGCATCAATGTCATCGCCCCGCGTTTTGCGAACGGTCGTCACCAAGCCCGCATCTTGCAGTTGCTTGGCGAAAGACTGAACACGTGCCTGTGACGAGCGCGTCAGGCCAGACGCCGGAAAGGGATTGAACGGGATCAGGTTGAATTTGCAGCGCAGGCCTTGGCGGGCGTACTTTTGCACCAGATCAATCAGCTGGCTGGCCTGTTCAGGCTGGTCATTGACGCCATCCAGCATGCAATATTCAAAGGTGATGAAGTCACGTGGCGCGTGGGCCAAATAGGCGATGCAGGTCTGCATCAGCTCGTCCAGCGGGTATTTGCGGTTCAGCGGCACCAAATGGTCACGCAAGGCGTCATTGGGGGCATGCAATGAAACCGCCAAAGCCACCGGACAATCGGCAGACAGTCTTTCCATCATGGGAACCACACCCGATGTGGACACGGTCACCCGTCGGCGCGAGAGCCCATAGCCATGGTCGTCCAGCATGGCCTTCAATGCAGGCACCAAAGCCGTGTAGTTTTGCAAGGGCTCGCCCATCCCCATCATCACGACATTCGAAATGACGCGGTCTTCCGTTTTGAGGTGCTGACGCAAGAAGTGCTCGGCAAACCAAAGTTGCGCGAGTATTTCACCGGTGCTCAGGTTGCGGCTAAAGCCCTGGTGACCGGTCGAACAAAAGCGGCATCCGACCGCGCATCCTGCTTGAGAAGAAATGCACAAAGTGCCCCGATCATCCTCAGGGATGAAGACGGTTTCAACGGCATTGCCGTCACCGACATCGAACAGCCACTTGATGGTGCCGTCGGCCGAGATGTGCTGGGAAAGCACGGGCAAGGCGGCCACGTGCGCATGAGATTGGAGCTTTTGGCGCAAAGATTTGGCCAAGTCGCTCATCAAATCGAAATTGGAAGCGCCCCGCTGGTGGATCCAGCGGAACAGCTGAGTGGCTCGAAAACGCTTTTCGCCCAGCCCCTCACAAAAAACGGCCAAACCATCCAGATCAAATTCAAGAAGGTTGGCCGTCATGGGGCAAGGTCGCGCGAGAGCCGCGACGCGATCAGCGTGAGTAAACGTTCATGCCAGCGAAGAAGAAAGCGACTTCAGCGGCAGCAGTTTCAGGAGCGTCAGAACCGTGCACCGCGTTGGCATCAATGCTGTCAGCGAAATCGGCACGGATGGTTCCGGCGTCGGCTTTCTTAGGATCGGTGGCGCCCATCAGGTCACGGTTTTTGGCGATGGCGTTTTCGCCTTCCAAGGCTTGAATCATGACGGGGCCAGACACCATGAAGTCGACCAAGTCTTTGAAGAATGGGCGGGCTTTGTGCACGGCATAGAAAGCCTCGGCTTCACCGCGCGACAAGTGGACCATCTTGGCGGCGACCACTTTCAGGCCAGCAGCTTCGAAACGTGCATAGATTTGACCGATGACGTTTTTGGCAACTGCGTCAGGCTTGATGATGGAGAGTGTGCGTTCGATGGCCATGATAATTCCTGTAACTAAAGTGTTTTTGAAGCATTTTTGCCATGTGGCAAAGCCCGTTATTCTAACCCGAGCAGGGCCTCAATTCTCGATTTTGAGAGCAGATGCCCCCACGGCAGCCGATGAATTCAGCGGTTGCGACCACCGCCGCCTCGCCCACCCCGGCCTGAGCCCGTAGGGGCGTTTTTGAGGCGGTTAAAGCTCTCAGCGCCGATGTACTTGGCTTCTGTCTTTTCTGCCTTGGCATTCAAGCCCGTACCGCCAGGGGCCTGATTGGGCTTGGCGGCGGGTTTGGCCCGGGGCAAAGCCGTTCCGTTTCGGCCTTGGCCGCCGGTGCGGGGTCGGCGGTCATTGCGATCGGTGCGCGACACCGGCCGGGGCACGGCGGTGCGACTGCGTTCCAAAGAGCCGGCGGCGCGCATCAGGGCCCGGATATCGGACTCGTCCAGCTCGAGCCAAGCGCCGCGGCGCAAACCGTGAGGCAAGACCATGGCGCCGTAACGAATGCGAATCAAGCGACTCACCGCGTGCCCCACCGATTCCATCATGCGGCGCACTTCCCGGTTACGACCTTCCGAGATCGTCACACGGTACCAGCAGTTAGAACCCTCACCGCCGCCGTCTTCGATGGAGCCAAACTGGGCCATGCCGTCATCCAGCATCACCCCATCGAGCAAACGTTGCTTTTCTTCCTTGCTGAGCGCCCCCAGCACCCTGACGGCGTATTCCCGTTCCAAGCCAAATCGGGGGTGCATGAGTTGGTTGGCCAATTCGCCCGAGCTGGTGAACAGCAGCAAACCTTCGGTGTTCAGGTCGAGGCGCCCAACCGATTGCCATTTTCCGTTTTGCAAACGTGGCAATTTGCGAAAAACGGAGGGCCGGTTTTGTGGGTCATCGTGGCTGACAATTTCGCCTGCCGGCTTGTGATAAGCGATGACCCGAGGTGGCGGGGGGTCGATGCGGATGTGGATGGGCTTGCCATTGACCTTGATCTGGTCACCGTATTGCACGCGCTGGCCCACATGGGCGGCTTCGTTGTTCACCGAAATACGCCCTTCGGCGATCAGTTTTTCCATCTCGAGGCGGGAACCCAAGCCCGCTTGGGCCAGCACTTTGTGCAATTTGGGCGAGTCGGTTTGCGGGGCCAATACACGTTTGCCCAAATCCAAAGCCACGGCCTCGGCGGCTTCTTCATCGTCAAATTGGCCGGACACGACATCCGACAATTCAATGGGTTTGTAGACGGACTCTGACGCGCCCTCTGCGGGTGTCGAGCCAGCCAATGGCTCGGGCGAGGGAGAGCGGGTGCCGTCTTTTGATTTTGGATTCATGAATGAGAAGATTCTTCACCCTGCTGGGGGCGATCGGTGGGTGTCTCGGGGCTCGCAGACGGGGTGTTTTCTTGTGGCAGCTCTTCTGCGTCTGCCCCTTCGTCCACCAGAGGCATCCCCAAGGGCAAGGGCTCCAGGGCCTCTTCGAGTGACAAGGACGGCTGAATTGGCAACTCGTCGACCAAGCCGGACAAGGCCGACGTTTGTCCGTCGACCTGAGACAACATGGGCAATTGGTCGAGCGAAGACAAGCCTAAATCGTCGAGAAACTGGCGGGTGGTGGCGTACAGGCCAGGACGGCCCACGGTTTCACGGTGACCAATCACCTCGACCCAGCCCCGATCTTCGAGCTGTTTCAAGATTTGCGAGTTGATGGTGACCCCGCGAATGTCTTCCATATCGCCCCGTGTGACGGGCTGGCGATAGGCAATGATGGCCAGCGTTTCCAGAACGGCGCGGGTGTACTTCGGCGGTTTTTCGGGGTGTAAGCGGTCCAAAAACGGGCGCAATTCAGGCCTGCTCTGAAAGCGCCAACCACTGGCCACCGCGATCAGTTCCAGCCCCTTTTGGGCCCATTCTTGTTGTAAGTCGTGCAGCATTTGCCGCAGGGTGTCAGCCCCTAGCGCATCGTCAAACAACACGCGCATCTCGCGCAATGACAATGGCTGGCCTGCTGTGAGCAAGGCCGTTTCTAGGACACGCTTGGCTTGCGCCGTATTCATGTGTCAATCTTTCGGGAAAAAAACGCCTCACGGCGTCGATGGTGCAGAGGTCTGGCTGTGGGTGAAAACAGCCCCGTTCTGGAGAGCTCGTGCCTTGTGCAAAGCCCTGGATATGCTGGACCAGACGATCTGGTTTTAAGCTCCCTGAGGGGCCCGATTGTAGCTGAGCCCCCACGCCGACAGCGCATTTTTCATGTCGCTGGGCAATTCGGAGGTCAAATCGATCGCTTGCCCTGTGATCGGGTGCACAAAGGCCAAATGCCAGGCGTGCAAGGCTTGCCTGGCCATCCCCTCGCTGGTACTGCCGCCATACACCGCATCCCCCAGCAAGGGATGGCCCAAGTGGGCCATGTGCACCCGAATTTGGTGCGTGCGTCCGGTGTGCAAAGTGCACTGCACCAAACACCCAGCCGGGCTTTGGTCCAACAGGTCAATGGTCGTGGCCGCTGTTTTGCCGCTTTGGTAGGCCAAATCGACCACCGCCATGCGCAGTCGCTGATGCGGGTCTCTGCCAATTGGCGCCTCCACCAGCAAGGGCGAGGCTGCCGTCCAAGGCTTATGGGCAATGGCCAAGTACTGTCGGCGGACTTCGCGTGCGGCAATTTGCTGCACCAAAGCGTCCATGGTTTGGCGTGTGCGTGCCACCACCATCAAACCGCTGGTGTCCTTGTCCAAGCGATGCACGATGCCAGCACGGGGCACATCGCGGGCCAAAGGATCTAGGGCCAACAGCCCATTGAGCAGCGTGCCCCGCCAATTTCCCGGGGCAGGATGCACCACCAATCCCGCGGGTTTGTGAATCACCCGCAGATGGGCATCTTCGTAGACCACCTCAATGGGCATCTCTTCGGGCACAAAAGCCTGCGACTGCGGTGTGGCCCGCAGGGTGATGTCGATCCGATGGCCGAAGCGTACTTTTGTAGTCACCTTGGTGACGGGCTGCCCTTCCAGCAAAGCATCGCCCTGCTCGATCAATTGCTGCAAATAACTGCGGGAAAACTCCGGCACCATTTGCGCCAAGGCACGGTCCAGCCTTTGGCCATGCAAGGTCATGGGCACCTCGGCTGAACGGACCTCTTCAGTGGGTTCTAAGGCGCGATCCACCTCCTCGGCCAAGGACGATGCGTCTTCCATGAGGGGGTCGGTCGATATAATCAAAGCGTTCAACTGATCAAGGATGTCACAGATGCGAAGCTTCAGATTATCGATGGTTCCAGCCGGCCTGGTCTTGGCTGCGGGACTGATCCTGTCTGGCTGCGCCAACACCCCCAAAGATGCGACAGCAGGCTGGTCGCCAGAAAAGTTGTACAGCGAAGCCCGCGATGAAGCCAACTCTGGCGCTTGGGACAAAGCCATCGGCTATTACGAAAAACTAGAAGGCCGTGCCGCTGGCACCGCCCTGGCCCAACAAGCGCAACTGGACAAGGCTTACGCCCAATTCAAAACCGGCGACAAAATTCAGGCGATTGCCACTTTGGACCGCTTCATCCGCCTGCACCCCGCCAGCCCCGCTTTGGACTACGCCCTCTACCTCAAGGGTTTGGTCAATTTCAACGACAACTTGGGCATGTTCTCGTTCATCACGCAGCAAGACTTGTCTGAGCGCGACCAAAAAGCCGCCAAAGATTCCTACGAGTCGTTCAAGGAATTGAGCACCCGCTTTCCCAATTCCAAATACAGCGCCGATGCACGGCAGCGCATGTTGCACATCGTGAATGCCCTGGCCTCTTACGAGGTGCATGTGGCGCGTTATTACGCCAGCCGAGGCGCACATGTCGCGGCCGTGAACCGCGCACAACAAGCCATTGCCGAATACCCCGATGTGCCCGCGGTCGAAGAGGCTTTGGGAATTTTGGTCAGCTCTTACAAAATCATGGGCATGACGTCTTTGAGCGACGATGCCAAACGCGTTTTGGAAAAAAACTTTCCCAAGTCGGTTTACCTGAAGGGTGAAGTCGTCAAAAAGGCGGCACCTTGGTGGCGTCTGTGGTGAACTGCTGCAGCGTCGCCAAAAAATCGGCGTGATCGTTCAAGCGCCGCATCTCAGGCAAGCCCCTGATCAATCGGCGGCCATAAGACATGGTCGACAAGCGCGTATCGCAGACCACCAAAACGCCCCGGTCTGATTCGCTGCGAATCAAGCGCCCTGCCCCTTGCTTTAGAGCTACCGCCGCCTCTGGCAAAGCATGGTCGGCAAATGCGCTGCGCCCTTCCCGCGTGATGCGCTGACTGCGGGCCTCAAACAAAGGATCGCCCGGCGGCGGAAACGGCAGTTTGTCGATCACAACCAACTGCAACGCGTCTCCCGGCACATCAAAGCCTTCCCAAAATGAGGCCGAGGCCACCAAGACACAACCGGCCCGGCCGTCCCCTGCACCTTCACGAAAACGCTCCATCAATCGCCGCTTGGGACTTTGCCCTTGCACCAACACCTCCACATGGGCGCTGGGGTCGAGCCGGGCTTGCAGATATTCACCAATGGCGCGCATGGCGCTCAGAGTGGTGGTCAGCACCAAGGTGCGTCCGCCCAAGACCTGCACAGCCTCGGTCACCAACTGGGCCACATGCCCGGCATGACCCGGGTCTCCAGGTTTGGGCAGATGCTCGGGGATGTACAGCGCCGCTTGCTGGGCATAGTCAAAGGGGCTGCTCACCTGCATCACTTGCGCGGTCGTCAGGCCACAAGGTTCGGTGAACCAGCGCAGCTGGGGTTCATCGCCCAGCGTGGCCGAGGTAAAAATCCAAGCCCGTTGGCCCAGCCCCGACACCGCAGCCACCCCCGCCACTGCCGTGCTTGGGGCGTCAGTGGCAAGCCTCGGGTCGCCTGCCATCAAGGCTTGCAAAGACTCTGCAGAGTCTTCGTCGTCTGAATCCCATGACTCAGGGGCCACGGTATCCGTCAGCACAGGTTCTGAGGACGGTGTGGAAAGAGGATCGGAGAGAGCTGTTGGCCTGTCAGGGGGCTGCTGCAACGGCACCGCTTGAGTCAAGGCGGAAAAAGCCTGTGCAATGTCCAAGGGCGATTCCACCAGCCGAAGCTGCGCCGACACCTCGGCCCAGCGCACACATTCCGGGTCAGGCGACTGGGCAAACAATGCGGCTTTTTGAGCCAGCTCTTTGCTGCGCTCCAACAACCTCTGCAAATCAGGCGCCAACTCGGCCACGGTCTCCAGCCCGTCTGACAATTGCCCCAACGCGTGGTCCAGTTGGCGCAAGGCGGTCGACCATTCTGCGGTGTCGACCCCTTCGGGGACTTCGTGTGACCAACGCAGTCGAACCGAACCATGGTGTTGGCCGGCAGCCAAACGCAGGTCACGCGTTGCTTTTTCGAGCGAGTCGGTCACGGCATGCCAATCCACCAAACCACGGGCCAATTGCAGGCCCATGGCCAGCGCATCGCGCGCGAGCTCAAGCAGTTGCACGGATGACAACTGTTTGCCGAGAAAGTTCACCCCAATTTCATTCAGCTGATGGGCCTCGTCAAACACCGTGACCCGCACGGTAGGCAGCAATTCGGCCACACCGGACTCGCGCACCGCCATGTCGGCAAAAAACAGATGGTGGTTGATGACCACCACATCGGCCGCCATGGCTTCTTTGCGCGCTAAATTGACATGGCAAGCGCGGTAACTGGGGCAACTGGAGCCCAGACAATTCTCACGCGTGGAAGTCACCAAAGGCCACAGCGAAGAGCGCTCATCCAAACCCGTCAGCTCGGCCATGTCGCCGGTGCGGGTGCTTTGTGACCAAGACTCGATTTTGGCCAAGGCACGTTGCGCCCCCACTTGGGCGGCTTCATGGCTGTGCCGGGCTTGACCCAAACGGTGCAAACACAGGTAATTGGAGCGCCCTTTGAGCAATGCCACACGAATCGGCAATCCCAGCACATCCACCAAGCGCGGGATATCGCGCGAAAACAATTGGTCTTGCAAAGCCTTGGTGGCCGTTGAGACCAAAGCGCGCTGACCGCTCAACAGCACCGGCACCAAATAGGCATAGGTTTTTCCGACGCCTGTCCCCGCCTCGACCACCAACTGCCCCCCTTGCTCCAGGGTGTGGGTGACCGCCAAGGCCATGTCGGTTTGTCCAGCACGGGGGAAAAACCCGGGAACGTGCTGTGACAGTGCGCCCCGACTCGACAGAGTCTCGGCCACCCGGTCCAGCAACAGACTCAAGCAGGCTCCTTGGGGTCGAGCATCCACTGCAATTTGGCGATTTGATCGCGCAGGGCCAGACGGCGTTTTTTCAACCGCTGCAGCATCAACTCGTCCAGCGGTTTGGAGGACAGCACGGCTTGGTCAATCAGTGCATCCAGATCGGCGTGTGCGATTTGACATTCGATCAATTGACGCTGAGGCGAACGCAAGTCTTGGGTGCTGTCGTCGATCATGGCTTGTCCGCATTGCTGGGCTGCTTGCCCTCAAGCCGAATATCGCGTTGTTCAGTGCGCCATTGACGCTCTTGCGCATTCACCACCAAATCTTGTTGGCGCAAGGGCTCGAGGGCCTTGCGTTGCTTCAAGCGGGCTTGGCTCAAGCAGGCATTCACCGCAAATTTTTGCCAACAGGCTTTCGAGTCTTGCTGAAACTCGGCCTGAATGGCATCGCGCTGCTGGGCTATCGCTTCTCGTTGCAGGCGAATGCTCTCTGGGTCACCCGAAGGCTGGGCCCAGAGACTCGCTGAAAACATTGCGGCCATTACCGCCAGTGCGCTCGTTTTCATGTGATGTGCGTATCCACCGTGCGGTGTTCCAAAGCCAAAAACTCGCTCGACTGCATTTCGTGCAGCCGAGACACTGTGCGCGGAAATTCGTGCGACATGGGGCCTGCCGTGTACAAGGCCTCAGGGGCGACCGCAGCCGACATGATCAACTTGACGCGACGGTCATACAACACATCGATCAGCCAAGTAAAGCGACGTGCTTCCGAGGCCATGCTCACGGGCATGTGCGGTACGTTGCTCAACAACACCGTGTGGTACTGCGTGGCGATTTCAAGGTAATCGTTTTGCGAGCGAGGGCCGCCACAAATGGCTTTGAAATCAAACCACACCACATCCCCTGCGCGGCGGCGGGCATGGATTTGGCGCGACTCAATCTGCAAGACAGGGTCTTCGTCTGGGCCAGTCGCCAAGCGGTTGAAAGCGTCTTGCATGTCGGCATCGGCTTGCTCCCCCAGAGGCGTGTGGTACAGCTTGACCATCTCTAAAGTGCGCCTGCGGTAGTCCGTGCCATTGTCCACGTTCAGCACCTGCATGCGCTGGTTGAGCAAGTCAATCGCGGGCAAGATGCGGTCGCGGTGCAAACCATCGGGGTACAGGCCATTGGGCTCAAAGTTGGAGGTGGTGACAAAGCCCACCCCATTGTCAAAAAGCGCCACCAATAGTCGGTGCAAGATCATCGCGTCGGTGATGTCGGCCACATGGAATTCGTCGAAACAAATCAAGCGGTAACGCTTGGCCATGCGTTTGCCCAACTCATCCAAAGGATTGACCGTGCCTTGAATGGCCGTGAGTTCACGGTGCACTTCGCGCATGAACTCGTGAAAGTGCAAACGGGTTTTGCGCCGAATGGGCACGGCGGCAAAGAAGCAATCCATCAAAAAGCTTTTGCCCCGTCCAACCCCGCCAAACATGTAAACCCCCTTGGGGATTTCGGGCCGACTCCAGAGTTTTCCAAGCAAACCTGAGCGCTTGGATTTGTAGGCGGCCCACTCGTTGGCGCAGCGCTCCAAGGCCTCGATGGCCCGCAGTTGTGCGGGGTCGCTTTGGTAGCCCCGCTTCAGGAGTTCTTCTTCGTAAACTGCACGAACGGACATGACTGGCTTGCTCTTCGTTTCAAAACAAAACCCGGGACCAAGCCCGGGTTTCTGGGTTGCTGAACTTTACCCCAACTGTCCCAAAACGAGTGTCTCGGGTGTCACTTGGGCTTAGAAGTTCAGGGTGCGTTTGTCAACGGCCAAGGCCGCTTCTTTGGTGGCCTCGCTCAAGCTGGGGTGTGCGTGGCAAATGCGAGCGATGTCTTCCGAAGACGCTCTGAACTCCATGGCCACCACGGCCTCAGAAATCAACTCTGAGACTTGAGGACCCACCATGTGCACGCCCAAGATTTCGTCGGTCGTGGCATCGGCCAAAAACTTCACCATTCCCGTGGTGTCGCCCAAGGCGCGGGCCCGGCCGTTCGCCAAAAATGGGAAGGTGCCGGCCTTGTAAGCCACGCCATCGGCCTTGAGTTGCTGTTCGGTACGACCCACCCAAGCAATTTCGGGGCTGGTGTATATGACCCAAGGAATGGTGTTGAAGTTGACGTGCCCGTGCTGACCGGCCATCCGCTCGGCCACGGCAACGCCCTCTTCTTCGGCTTTGTGCGCGAGCATTGGCCCCCGCACCACGTCACCCACCGCCCACACGCCGGGCACGTTGGTTTTGCATTCGGCGTCGACCACGATGGCACCGCGTTCGTCGAGTTGCAAGCCAATGGCTTCGGCATTCAAACCGATGGTGTTGGGCACGCGGCCAATCGACACGATCAACTTGTCGGCGACCAACTTGATGGCTTCGCCCTTGGCGTTGGTGTAGTTGACGGTGACGTCTTTTTTGCCGTTGACGATCTCGCCGACTTTCACGCCGAGTTCGATCTTCAAACCTTGCTTGTCAAAGGCCTTCTTGGCTTCTTTGGCAATTTGTTCGTCCACTGCGCCGAGGAATGTGGGCAGACCTTCGAGGATGGTTACGTCTGCGCCCAAGCGGCGCCACACCGAACCCATCTCCAAACCAATCACGCCGGAGCCAATCAAGGCCAGCTTCTTAGGCACTGCACCGACGCGCAAAGCGCCGTCATTCGACAACACATTCACTTCGTCAAACGGTGTGCCGGGCAAGGCGCGGGCGTTCGAACCGGTGGCGATCACGACTTGCTTGGCGGTGAGCGTCTCTTCGGTTTTGCCGGCCACGTTGATGGTGTAACCGACTTCGCCCTTGCCTGCAAAGCTGCCGCGGCCGTGGAAGAAGGTGACCTTGTTCTTTTTGAACAAATACAAGATGCCATCGTTGTTTTGTTTCACAACGTTGTCCTTGCGCGCAATCATTTGGGCCACGTCCATCTTCACGTCGGTGGCGGTGATGCCATGTTCTGCGAAGTGGTGGTTGGCATGGTCAAAGTGTTCGCTCGATTGCAACAAGGCTTTGGAGGGAATGCAGCCCACGTTGGTGCAAGTGCCGCCGGGCGCTGGGCCTCCTGCAGCGTTTTTCCATTCGTCGATACAAGCGACTTGGAAACCGAGTTGCGCAGCGCGGATGGCTGCAATGTAGCCACCGGGGCCACCGCCGATGACGACGACGTCAAATTGTTTGCTCATGGTAGGGGTCTTCTGGATAAAAAACGCCCCCTTTTCAGGGGGCATTCAAAACAAGGGAATCAGATGTCGAACAGCAAGCGGGCGGGATCTTCCAGCGCTTCTTTCATGGCCACCAAGCCCAACACGGCTTCGCGGCCGTCAATGATGCGGTGGTCATAGGACATGGCGAAATAGTTCATGGGACGAACCACCACTTGGCCGTTTTCCACCATGGCGCGGTCTTTGGTGGCGTGAACACCCAGGATGGCCGACTGTGGGGGGTTGATGATCGGGGTCGACATCATGGAGCCAAAAGTGCCGCCGTTCGAGATCGAGAATGTGCCGCCAGTCATCTCTTCGATGCCCAACTTTCCGTCACGGGCCTTCACGCCAAATTCAGCGATTTTCTTCTCGATGTCGGCGAAGCTCATTTGGTCGGCGTTGCGCAAGATGGGCACCACCAAACCGCGTGGCGAGCCCACGGCGATACCGATGTCGAAATAGCCGTGATAGACGATGTCGTTGCCATCGACCGAGGCGTTCAAGACGGGGAATTTCTTGAGGGCATGCACAGCGGCTTTGACAAAGAAGCTCATAAAGCCCAGCTTGACGCCGTGTTCTTTTTCAAACTTCTCTTGCATGCGCTTGCGCATGTCCATGACCGGCGCCATGTTGATCTCGTTGAAGGTGGTCAAGATGGCGTTGGTCGACTGCGATTGCAGCAAACGCTCGGCCACACGCGCACGCAGGCGTGTCATTGGCACACGTTGCTCTGGGCGATCACCCAGCGACACCACGGGCGCTGCCACTTGGGCCAGCGCTTTGGTTGGCACGCCGGTGGGAATGACGGCAGCAGTGGACTTGACGCCACCGGCCACAGCAGACAAAACATCGCCTTTTGTGACGCGACCGTCTTTGCCAGAACCGGCCACAGAGCCTGCTGCCAGGTTGTTGTCGGCCATCAGCTTGGCTGCAGCGGGCATGGCCACGCCGGACATGCTGCCACCTGTGGCAGCGGCAGGCGCTGCTGCGGGGGCCGCTGCGGCGGCAGGTGCTGGAGCTGTTGCTGCTGCAGGCGCAGCGCTGGCACCGGCTTTGCCTTCGGTGTCGATGCGGGCAATCAATTGCTCAGCGGCCACCGTGCCGCCATCGGCCACGACGATTTCCGACAGCACGCCGGCCGATGGAGCGGGCACTTCGAGCACCACTTTGTCGGTCTCGATTTCGATCAAGATTTCGTCCGCCGCAACGGCTTCACCGACTTTCTTTTTCCACTGCAGCATGGTGGCTTCTGCAACGGACTCGGACAGTTGAGGGACTTTGACTTCTACGATAGCCATTTTGAATTCTCTTTATGAAAGGTTAAACACGAGCTTGTTCTGAAAGATCACTTGGTCAGCACGAAGCCCTTGAGCTTCGAGAAGGCTGCTTCGATGAGTGCTTTTTGTTGGTCTTGGTGCAGGTGGGAATAACCCACTGCAGGCGATGCGGACGCAGGGCGACCGGCATAACCCAGCTTTTGACCTTCGAGCATGTTCTCGTGAATGTTGTGCTGAATAAAGAACCAAGCCCCTTGGTTTTGAGGTTCGTCCTGGCACCACACGATGTCGGTGGCGTTGGGGTACTTCTTGATTTCATCACCAAACGCTTTGTGCGGGAACGGATACAACTGCTCCACGCGGATGATGGCGGTGTCGTCGGCACCCTTGGCTTCGCGTTGCTTGACCAAGTCGTAGTACACCTTGCCCGAGCAGGCAATGACGCGTTTGACCTTGTCGGCCTTGAGCGTCTTGCTTTCTGGGATCACCGTCTGGAAACTGCCCTTGGTGAACTCAGACACTGGCGAAGTGGCGTCTTTGTTGCGCAGCAGCGACTTGGGCGTGAAGATGACCAATGGCTTGCGCAAGTCGCGCACCATTTGACGGCGCAACACGTGGAAGATCTGGCTGGCCGTGGTGGGCTGCACGATCTGCATATTGGTGTCGGCGGCCAACTGCATAAAACGCTCCACGCGGGCCGAGCTGTGCTCTGGGCCTTGGCCTTCGTAGCCATGCGGCAACATCAAGGTGATGCCATTGACACGGCCCCACTTGACTTCACCAGAGGCAATGAACTGGTCGATCACCACCTGTGCTCCGTTGGCGAAATCGCCGAACTGGGCTTCCCAGATGACCAAGGTGTTGGGGTCGTTCGAGGCGTAGCCGTACTCATAGGCCAAGACCGCTTCTTCGGACAATATCGAGTCGATCACCACAAACGGAGCTTGCTTGTCAGAGACGTTTTGCAAAGCCACGTAGGTGCCGGTGTCCCACTTCTCACGCTTTTGGTCGTGAATCACCGCGTGGCGGTGCGTGAATGTGCCCCGGCCGCAATCTTCGCCAGACAAACGAACGGGGTAGCCACTGGCCACCAACGAGGCAAATGCCATGTGCTCGCCCATGCCCCAATCCACGGGGAGGTCGCCACGGCCCATGGCAGCGCGGTCGTCGTACACCTTTTTGACCAACTGGTGAGGGCTGACCGATTCAGGAATGGTGGAAATCTTTTCAGCCAGACGCTTCCAATCGGCCAATGGGATCGAGGTGTCACCGGCATCGGTCCACTTTTTGCCCATGAAAGGCGCCCAGTCCACGGTGAACTTGGTCTTGAAATTGGTCAACACCGGCTCGGTGGTGTTTATGCCAGCGTCCAAAGCGGCGCGGTAGGCTTTGACCATGTCGTCGCCCAGCGATTCGCCCAGACCTTGCGTGGCCAATTTGTCGGCAAACAGTTTGCGGGTCCCGGGGTGAGTCGCAATCTTTTTGTACATCAGGGGCTGTGTGAGCGCAGGCGTGTCTTGCTCGTTGTGGCCCAGTTTGCGGAAGCAGACCACATCCAGCACGACATCTTTGCGGAAGGTCATGCGGTATTCGAGGGCCAATTGGGTGGCCAACACCACGGCTTCAGGATCGTCACCATTGACGTGCAACACCGGCGCTTCGACCATCTTGACGATGTCGGTGCAGAACACGCTGGAGCGCATGTCGCGGGGGTCAGAGGTGGTGAAACCAATCTGGTTGTTGATGATGATGTGCACCGTGCCGCCGGTGGTGTAACCGCGGGTTTGGGCCAACGCCAAAGTTTCTTGGTTCACACCTTGGCCACCGAAAGCCGAATCGCCGTGCACCAGCACTGGCAACACTTGCTTGCCCAAGGGGTCGTTGCGGCGGTCCATGCGCGCGCGCACCGAGCCTTCCACCACCGGGTTCACGATTTCCAGGTGCGACGGGTTGAAGGCCAAAGACAGGTGAACCGGGCCGCCCGCGGTGTTCACATCCGAGCTGAAGCCTTGGTGGTATTTCACGTCACCTGCAGGCAAATCTTCGGGTGCGGTGTGGTCGAACTCGGCGAACAGATCCGAGGGCAATTTGCCCATGGTGTTGACCAGCACGTTCAAACGGCCGCGGTGGGCCATGCCGATCACCACTTCTTGCACGCCTTGTGCACCGGCTTGCTGGATCAGCTCGTCCATGGCGGCAATAAAGCTCTCGCCACCTTCCAAGGAGAAGCGCTTTTGGCCCACGTATTTGGTGTGCAAATAACGCTCCAGACCTTCTGCAGCGGTCAAGCGGTCGAGGATTTGCTTTTTCTTCTCAGCGCCAAAGTTGGGCTTGCTGCGGATGCTTTCCAGCTTTTGTTGCCACCAGCGCTTTTCAGCTTGCTCGGTGGTGTACATGTACTCGGCCCCCAAAGTGCCGCAATAGGTTTCGCGCAAGGCATTGAGCAACTCGCGCAAAGACATGTTGTTTTTGCCGAAAAACGTGTTGCTGGTGTCGAACACGGTTTCTTGATCGGCATCGGTGAAGCCGTAGAAAGCGGGATCGAGGTCGGGAATATTGGGGCGCTCGGTGCGCTTGAGGGGGTCGAGGTCAGCCCAGCGTTGACCCACGTTGCGGTAAGCGGCAATCAGCTGCTGAACAGCGGTGCGCTTGCGGCCCATTTCGACGTTTTCGCTGGCCATGACCACTTTGGTGCCACCGGCTTTGGCGCGTTCGGCGAAAGCATTGATGACGGGCAAGTGCGGCACGTCTTTGGCGTTGGAGCCATCGACAGCGGGAACGTGTTGGAGGGCGTCGAAATATTCGCGCCAAGAGTCGGGAACGCTACCGGGGTTGGTCAGGTAGTTCTCATACATCTCTTCGACGTATGGGCCGTTACCTCCGAAAAGGTGGGTGTTGCCTGAGTAGGCAGCGTAGACGGAATTAGTCTCGCTCATGTTTCGCTGACCTCCGTTTCCCTCTGGGAAACATTAGTTGGTTGAGAATTACCTTCCGCGACACGGCTGAACCGGTTGGCGGATGCGACTGTGGCAGGGGAAGGGCCTGAGTACAG
>JACCEC011395141.1_pt1 | contig 21337 bp, 12 predicted proteins | sample 7450121 | NCBI WGS metagenome assembly JACCEC01 (sample SAMN15323455, study PRJNA562643) | freshwater metagenome | isolation source: river surface water | place: USA:Blue River Watershed | collected 2017-08-18 | reverse complement strand
TCAAAATCAAAATCAAACATAATTTCAAAATCAAAATCAAACATAATTTCAAAATCAAAATCAAAAGTAAAATCAATATCAAAATCAGAAAAAGATTATAAAAAAATAATGAGTATAAAAAAATTAGATTCTGATTATAATGCAAATTTATTAATAATAAGGCGAATGGTGCTTTTATATTATTTATCATTATTTCATAAAAATAATAATTTTAAAAAAATATATGAAAATGATTTTTATATACAAAATATAATAAATCATAATATATATATATTTACATTAGCAAATAAAATCCCAGTTGATTTTTTACCATTACCTAAACATATATATTATATGTATCCTTTTATTACATTTTATAATCATTCAAATAAAGATTGGTATTCTTATGGTGAAATAAAATTAACAAATAATATTCATAAAGATATATATAAAAATGAAGATTTATTTCATTTTTATAAAGATACAAATAATGAATATCCAACAAATGAAGCATTAAAAAATGTTAAAAATAAATTAATAAATATAGATACTAAAAATATTACACAACATAAACATTTTCAAATACATATTCCATTAAAATATTTAGATACATATTTAAGCAAACATAATGAATCTTATAAAAGTAAAACAATATTATTATATGGGAAATCAGTAAATGATAAAGAAAATAAATATTATATTCTTTTAAATTATAAAATAAATACACAAAATAAATGTATTAATATTTTTACATATTATGAAAAAAAAAGTGGTACAAATACAAATTATATAAAAAAAAATAATAAAAATAAAATATATTTTAATACTATTCAATATTTATCAATCATGGATAATATTACAAAAGAAAAAATATTAAAAGTATATAATAATGTAACATTAAAAAAAAATACTGTATTATTTAATCAAATGTGGAGAAATAGTACACTTGGTAATATTAAAAATGATGAATTAAATTATATACAATCATTAAAATATTTTTATACATTATATCCTGATTATAGAATACAAAATCCATTATTTTATTTTAAAAAACATTATGTGTATCAATTATTTAATGTAAAAGAAAATATTGAGCTTTTAAATTTATCATATACAATTTTAAATGATAATTCTTTGTTTAATAATAAAAATAAAAATAAAAAATATATAAATAAAATATATTATTTGAATAATAATAAAGTTGTTAAAACAAAATTAATTGAAAATAATATATTTAAATGTAGTGGATTAAAATATAATCATAATATAAATCGAGTTAAAAAATGTAATTCAAATATTATTACTGCATTAGAGTATGATAACTATGAACCTAATTATAATAAACGATTATCTTTATTTGAATTATTATATAAAAATTTATATTATTGTGATACAAAAAATATAAAATACCATCATTTTTTAGAAAATTTAGATTTTAATGGAATTTATAATAATATGTCTTATTTTATGAGAAAAAATAAAAGTTTATATCCATCAGGTACAGAAATTTACATATTTAATTATGATTATATAAAACAAAAAATAGAAGTTTTAAAAGATATAAAACCAATTTATCGAAATAATTATTTAAAAGACCTTAAAATAAATGAACCATTATTATAATATTTTTTAATCATTTTCATCAGAATCATTTTCTTCATCTACTTTATTCATAAAATTTGTTAATGAAGATGCAGATGCTGGAGATGAGCTTAACAATACTTCATTTAAATAAGATGATTTTTGTAAATCATCATCATTATATAATTCTAATACTTCTTTAACAACTTCTTCTCGTTCAATATCATTATGACTAAATTCTACAGATGAAATTGATGAAGAACGTTTTCTTCGTAATTTATTAATAAAATCTTCTAAACCATTGATTTCACCATTTTTTTGTTTATCATGTTGGTCTAAATCACCAGTAATAATTAATTTTGTATTATGACCAATACGTGTTAATAACATTTTCATTTGATTAATGGTTGAATTTTGCATTTCATCGGCAACAATCCAACAATTCTTAAAAGTACGTCCTCTCATATATGCTAATGGAGAAAGTTCTATTTCTTTATTTTCAATCATACTTTGTACTTCTTTAGGGCTTATAAATTGGTATAATATATCATAAATAGGACGCAACCATGGAGCCATTTTATCTTCTAAACCACCTGGAAGAAATCCAATTTGTTCATCATCAACTGAAACCGTAGGTCGCACTAAAATTAATTTAGAAACTTCACCTAATAAAAGATTTCTAATACCAACTTCAGTTGCTAATGTTGTTTTACCAGTACCACTTGGACCAACAGATGTAATTATTTTTTTATCTTTATTATTAAGAAGTTTAAAATATTTTTCTTGAGAATTATTTAATGGCTTTGAAAATTTATTATCAAATATTGATTTTTCTTTTTGAGAAAAATGTTGATAACCTTCATAATATTTACGATTTCGCTCATCAATTTCATAAATTTCAATTTCTTCATAAATATCAGTATAAATTTTCTTTTTGTTATTACGTTTGTTAATTTTTTTTTTATAAAAATCTGATGGATTATTATCAGAATACATGAGAAGGGAAAATGAAACTAAAAATATTACTTCTATTTTAAACTTTTATTTTATTTTATTTTTTTTAACTTTTTAATTTTTTAATTTTTTAATTAAAAAATATTTATATAAAAAAAATAAAAAATGATTTTTTTTATTTTTACTCTTTTTTTAAGCTAATATAAAGAATAAGTAACTTAATTAATAATAATATTTAATCAAAACAAAATGAGCTTAATGTATGAATGGATTGATGAAAATCAATATTTAAATCAATATATTCCATATAATAATGAAAATGGTAAGGTAAATGTTTATATGTATGATAATAGTTTAAATAATTATACTTATAAATTTTGTTATTACATCCCTATTAATTCAGTTCCAACAAATGCAGAAATTAAAAGTTATAATCAAGAGCAAGTACAAGAAGAAGTACAAGAAGAAGTTCAACAAGGAGTTCAATATATAAATCAAGGAACTACTTATACATTTACACAAACAGATGGTTCTCAAATAGTGTTAGACCAAAATCAAACAATATCTTATTTATATAATGTTGGAACACAAGCATTACAAAAAATTGCATTACTTGAAAAATCACTTGTTGAAGAAACAAATAAAAATGTTCTATTAACTCAGCAATTAGAAGCTCAACAACAAATAGCAAATGAATTATATAAAGTAAATCAAAATTTATCAAACGAATATTATAAATTTCAACAACAACACTTAATAAAAGCTGAACATAATAATTTAAATAGAAAAATTAATTATTTAAACAGAAAAAATAATGAACACAATAATATGGTTCATCAAAATAATATGGTTCATCAAAATAATATGGTTCATCAAAATAATATGGTTCATCAAAATAATATGGTTCATCAAAATAATATGGTTCACAAAAATAACAAAATAAAAAATGTTCAAACACTTAATGTTCAAACACCTAATGTTCAAACACCTAATGTTCAAACACCTAATGTTCAAGCACCTAATGTTCAAGCATCTAATGTTCAAACACCTAATGTTCAAACACCTAATGTTCAAGCACCTAATGTTCAAGCACCTAATGTTCAAACACCTAATGTTCAAGCACCTAATGTTCAAACACCTAATGTTCAAATACCTAGTGTTAAAAAACAAAATATAAAAAAACAAGTTGTTCAAACACCAGTTGTGGAAGCTCCAGTTGTGGAAGCGCCAGTTATTCAAACACCTATTGTGGAAGAAGCACCTCTTGTGAAAGCACCAGTTGTTGAATTAAAAAATAAAAAAAGCTGGGCATCAATGTTAGACGAAGAATCAGATGACGAAAAAGAAGAAGTTAATAAAGAAGAACATATTAAAAAAAGTTATGCTCAAATAGCAGGAACTAATAATAATAATGTGTACATACCACCAAAAAGTTCTGCACCTCGAAATTCTGTACTAAATAATAATGAAAGAAATCGTAATAGAAGAAATAATAATCAAAAGAAAAATGAAAAAACAAAAGTATAATTGCTTAATTAAAAGTCATCTTTGATTATAAAAGAGTTATTTTTTGAAACAAAATCATTAATTAAAGAAAAAAGTTCATTAGTATTTGCACCAATAAAAGAGTTTTTCATAACACCACGTTCAATAAAAATAAAATAAGGAATTTTACTAACTTTATATTCATCCATAAAAGTTTGATTATCACTAATAAAATCATAATCACATTTTAAAAAAATAAAATTTTCATCACATACAATTTTTTTTACAAAATCTTCAACCGGTTTTGCAATAGCTTTACATGGTTTGCACCATGATGCTGAAACATTTATAATTATAAATTTATGTTCATTCATAAATAAATCAAGTTCATCACTATTTTCAAAAGTATCGTATTTCATTTTTTATTATATAATAATATATTATTATATAAAATAATCTTTATATTCTTTTTTTTAAATAAAAATTAAATTTTTATTTATAATTTTGATGCATTCATTTTATCATTAGTAATAATTAATGCATTTGTCATAATTTTTGTTAAACCATACCATATAAAAAATAATATTGTTAAATTTCCAATAGTAGGACCATTAAATGGTATTTCTAGCAAAATTGGTCTAAAAAGTAAGAATAAAAGGAAAAATAAAATAGTAACAACATATAATTCAATCTTTTGATTAGGAGTTAAAATATAATATTTTTGAATCATTTTTTTAATAAATAATAAATCTTTTTCTAATAATAATAAATATTTTTAATTAAATCGCACAATATTATTTTTATCTAAATTAGCATAATTTGTAATAAATTTCCATAAATAATACCAAATAATAAATAACATACCAAGTTGAAAACCACTTTCTAAATATTCACTATTATTTGTAATTAAATATTGGAAATAACCAAATAAAAATACAATTAATAATGAACCAAAAAATAGTTCAAAATATTCATCACGTTGAACTAATTGTACTGGTATAATATTTGTAGGAAGAAAATATAATGTAAATACTATAACAAATGTAATTATAAATAATGCTAAATTTTTCATTTTTTTAATTTTAATTTATTCTACTAATTATTACTAATTTTTTATTTTATTTTTATTTATTAAATATTATTTAAATTATAAAGTTGATAATATGAAACAGTAAAATTTTTAATTAATAATATTAAAAATAATGCAACAGTACAATATAATACATCAAATATATAATACTTAGTTGGTGCTATATATTTTCTATAAATAAAATAAATTAATAAAAATAATAATGTTCCAAATATAGTTTCACTTATTTGATATCTATTTAACATTTTTTAAATACTTCTATTTATATAAAAGAATATTTAATAAAAATAATATATTATTTTTTAATAAGAAATATTTCTAAAAATATATTCTTATAAAAATATAGATATTTATTAATTTTATTTTTTAAATGAGTCAAGTAGAATATAAAGATAAAGATTATTATTTAAAAAAAAATCCATATCCTTCAAAAAATAAAGGATATACATCTATTGCTTCAGGATTAAAAGGTACAAATCTAAATTATGATACTTTAAATAAACAAAATAATAATAATGTTGATACACCTTATTCAATACCTAAACCACCACCTGCTCCTGTTACTACTACACCAGTAACAACATCAGTACTAATTAATAAAACATCTAGTAATACTGCTCAACCTAATACTACACAATCAGTAGCTTCAGCATTTGGTGTTCCAACAGCATCATTAACTAATACATTATTAGGTTCATCTAATACATTATTAGGTTCAAGTGCATCAAGTAGTTTTGGTACAACTGGATTTAGAAGCACAGGCACTACTGGTTTTACTGCATCAAGTAGTTTTGGTACAACTGGATTTAGAAGCACAGGCACTACTGGTTTTACTGCATCAAGTGGTTTTGGAAATACTACTTCTAATTTTTCAGTATCTGGAACACAATGTTCACAATTACCAAATTATTCAAGTTCAAATGGTGTATCAAATAGTACTATATTTGCGGGGTCATGTCCAGCACCAATAGAATTAAGTACTGATTCACTTTTTAATAGTAATTTAGCATCAATTGATGCAAATGGTAATATAAGTTATAAAAATTTACCAACAAATTCAATAACTACTTCAATTAATCTAAATACAGGATTTACTGGTTATACTGGAAGTAGTAAAACATTAGGAAGTAGTGGATTTACAGGATTTACAGCAGGAACAATAATAGCAGCAGCTAAAGAAGCTTCTAAAACAGATGCTAAAAATATTGCTGCTGCACTTTCATCAACATTAAGTCAATGTAATGAACCAAACCAAACATGTTACTATGAAAGTTATGAAGGAATTACTTCAATTAAAAGTTTACAAGAATTAGTAAATAAACAAACAGCTATATCAAAACCACAAGTTCCATTTCAATGGGTTGGTGCAGATAAATCTTTTAATGTAGGTTATGACCAAATTCCGGTAGCAGTTCTTTATTCATATTCAACATCTGTTCCAACAGGAACATCATTTACACTTTTTGCAACAAATAGAGGTTATGTATTTGTAAATGATAAAATGTATGTAATAAATAATAATATTGGTTCAAATTTAAATGTATTAGCAAATATTCCAGTACCAAGTAATAAAAGTGGACCTAAAACTGAAATAAATGTATTATTGCCAGGCAATAGTGCAATATTAATAAACAATAATACATTATTTAATACGAGTACAAAATGGTCATCTAAAACATATGATTTAAAAAATAGTGTTTTACCATTTGCTCAATTAGACCCATTAGATTTTGTTAAAGAAGAATTAAAAAAAGCTGTAATAAGTAAAAAACAAAATGTATATATTATTAAAGATTTAACAGTACCAATAAATGTAACAATAGATACTTCATCTGCATTAATTAGTAATAGTAGTACATATAAATCATATAGTGATAAAGATTTAGATCCTAAAAATAATGATTTAAGTATCAAAAGTGTAGTATATTCTCCAATAGAAGATTTACATGTAAATGGTTCTAATTCTTCAGTAAGTTTTGCTGTATATAGTTCAAATAATTTTGATGTATATTTTACTTCAAATAATGAATTAATTAAATTAACAAATTCACCTATTTTTAATAAAATAACTGTTAATTCATCAATAACATTAAAATCACTTTCATTAACTTATAAATTACCAAAAGGTGTAAATCATTTATATGTTGTAGCTCCTGAAAATACATTAATATATATACCATATTTTAAAATAGATAATATTAATGATGTTTTTTCAAATAAAGATTTATCTAAGAGTACTGATTATACAGATGTAAATAAAATAAATATTACAACTCAATTTTGGAAATATGTATTTGTAAATATACCATATATTCAATTTGATTATAAAAGTTTAAATGCAAATATAAATGCTAAATTTTTAATAAATGAAACATATGTAAATTATAATAATAATAATTATAAACGTATTGATAATATGAATAATCTTAAAAATAAGAAAAAAAATAGTTCACAAAAGTCACAAAATATATTATCTAATATAATTCCATCAAGTATTAAAGATATGTTTTCAATATTTACTTCAAATGGTTATGAACATTATACTGGTTCAACAGGTACAACTGGTTCTGAAAATTTATATAATGAATTAGAAGCAAAAGTAATAAAACATGATTATATTGTAAATAGTGAAAAAGTTCGTGCACAAATTCAAAATGTAATGGATGGTTTAAATAGCGATGCACAATATGATTTAGTAAAAATAAAACAAAATAATGATAATTTATTAAATACATATAATACATATATTAATGATATTAATACTAAAACATCAAATGTAACAATTAAAAATAATTATAATTTAGTTGTAAATAGTACAAATGATGGATATTTAAAAAGATTAAAGGAAATTGTTGATGGTGAAGCAAAAAATTCAGTAAAAACAACATATAACAATTTTGTAAATATATTATCAACATATACTAAATATTATGATAGTGTTGTTACAAATTATAATACAATAAATAGTAATTCATCATCTTTAAAAACATCTATTACAAATGCTTATAATGCTGATAAAAAATCATTAGATGATATTTATGCACAATTATCTGCACAATATACTAAATTAAAAACTGCTGTAGCAAGTGGTAAATATGATGATGTTAAAAAAGAATATGATACTTATCAAGTAATTAATAAATCAATGCAAGAAAAAATACCAATAATACAAAAAAGTCAATCAGATTTTAGTAAAAGTGTTGCAAATTTAGATACACCAATAAAAGATTTAACAACTGCTACAAATGATTTCACTAAATATCTTAATACAGTTATTAGTGAAATAAATAATTATACAAAAAATAGTGAAAATATAAAAAAAATTGATACAGTATTAAGTTCAGGTAGTACACTTGTTAATCCATTAGTTGATTTACAAAAAATTATAAATAGTACACCTGTTACATGTAAAACAAGTAATGATATTTGTACATTTATAGTTTCTGTTGATAATTTAAATGCTCAATATTATTTAGCATATACTGAACCATTAACTGGTATTAAAATAAAGATATTAAAATATATTGAATTAAATAACACAATAAATACTTTATTAACAACTAATTTTAACAAAGCTTTCCCTGATTTAAGTAGTGAAATAGATATTCAAAATTATATTAATTCATTAAATGTTTCGTCAATATGGAATGGTCCTGAAGGTTTAAATGCAATCAATAATTTTAAGAATGCATTAAAAACATATTTAACAAGTTATTTTAAAGTTTTATCTAAAATAAATAGTACTTTTGGAATTAAAGTAACAAAAATGGATAATGCATTAATTACAACTATTGGTGGTACTGATGACAAAGGTGGAATAATATTACAAAATTCTCTTAAAATAAAAGCATATGGTACAACTAAAAAGAGTGCATTTGAAAAAAATGTTAATGATGCAAATACTCAATATTCATTAATGACTGACCTTGGTAATAAAATGAAAAGTAGTTCAACATTATTAACTGATGCAAATATGAGTACAATGAATGCATATTTAGAAAAAATTAAAACTTATAATACAAATGTAATAAATGATACTAAAACATATACAACAGATATTGAATCAATAAAAAGTTTATATTTAAATCCAATTAATGATTGTTCAAATACTTTTAATGTTTCTGATTCATCAAGTACAAGTGATATTTTTAATTCAAAAGCAGTTGTTGAAAAATTAGCAATTATGTTAAATTATCAACGTGCTTGGTCAACTACAAGTGTTAATGATAATAATATTGAATCATTTAATAATTATGAACATTTGTCAAATAATTTATTAATTAATAGTGCTGAAAATGGAATTCGTTTAAATAATTGTGTAGCAGTAACTTCTGGAATATCATCAACACTTTTATCTTCATATGAAGTTACAAGCGGAATATGGTGTGATTCTAATTCTGCAATACAATCATTAGATAAAATGGAAGGAACAATTAGTTTTATAACAACATTTAATTCAACAATAGCAATAAATAATGTAAAAGCTAAAATATTTGTACCTAATACATCATTTAAATTATATGTAAATGATATGAATATTGGAATTGGTACTGATAATTTATATACATTTAATATTCCAGCAAAACAATCTATGATTAAAATTAGTGTTGATTTATCGTCATCTGTAACAACAAAAGTAAAATCTCGTTTTTTACTTTTTTCAGCAAAAGGTAGCTCTGGAACAACAACTATTACAATAAATACAAATAATCCTTTAAATTGGAAATATATTTATGAATATAATCGTTATAGAAAACATATTCCAATTACTGGAAATAATACTTCAACTTGTGATTCAATATGTTTAAGTAAAAATCATTTATGTAATAATGCATCTGTTGGTTCAACAGTTTATAATTGTAATACATTAATTAAAAGTGGAACAGTAAATTGTAATTGTATTCCAATTTCTCCAAATGAAGCATTTACAAATTATAATGAACATTACACATCAACACCAAAGTTATCATCATATTATGGTGGAACAAATACTAAACCAAACAATATAGATTTAATTCCAAAAGATTATAGTGGAACATCATCAATATTAACAAATAAAAATCAAGTAAATTCAATTCTTTTACATAAAGCACCTTACAAAGGTGATACTTATTTAACAGGAATGACAATGATTGATACTAATAATAATATGTATCCAGTTGGAACAGCGTATCAAGATGATGTAACATCAAAATTGTATAGTTGTAAATCAGGATTTAGTGGAGTAAAAACAAATGAAACAAAAGTAAATAATCAAAATGTTATATATAATGCTGCTTTACAATGTAATGAACCAATATATGAACAAGATAATATACCTTATATGAATTTAATTAAAAATAAATCAAAAAATATTGTATATAACAAAGCTGAAAATATTCGTTATCCGGGTAATACAATATTTGAAGATCAAAATATGAAATTTGAAGATTGTCCTAAAAAATGTAATGAAACACCTGGTTGTATTGGTTATGGTGCTGAAAAATTAAGAAATGAATGTGCTAAAGTAGAAAAATGTGAAGAAAAAGGTAATATGAAAAAAAATGATTGTATGGCTCAAGGAGCTAAAGATATATGGGATTGTAATAGCGGATGTAGAAGAGGATTTTTAGGTAAAAAATATGATTGTGATGAAGATTGTAAATGTAAATTTTGTAAAACTGTTGATGAATGTAAAGATGTACCAAGAAGTACTGGTTGTACATTTAAAACAAAATTTGCAAATAGTACTAAAGAAAATACACCTTATTTCGATACTTATTATATAAATCCATCAAATAATAATCCCGAAAGTACAACACTACCAACACCATTTGATAATAATAATTATTTCGAATATCAATCATAAATGGGAATTTATGGTTGAATATAGCTTTGCGAATATCAATCATAAATGGGAATTTATGGTTGAATATAGCTTTGCGAATATCAATCATAAATGGGAATTTATGGTTGAATATAGAACCAATCATAAGTTAATTATAAAAATATATAATAATTTTTTATAAAATAATTTTATATTAAAAAATATTTAATATAAAGGAGTTAACCATATTAATATATAACGTTATTAAAAGTAATTTATTTAAAAAAATGCCTAAAAACGAAAAAGGTGGTAAACATAAACATTTAAAAAAAAGTAATGATTTTGAACGAAAATTTGATATAAACAAATTATTAACTCCAGATTCATTTACTGAAAAAGACCATAAAGGAAATTCTATTCCTGTATTTGTTGGAATTTGTACATCAGTATGTGGTGGATGTCGTTTTAAAGTAAAAGCAATAAATGAAAGTGGTTTAAGTAATATTGAAACAATATGTTTACTTCAAAAAAGTATGTCTCGTACTGGACGTATTTCAATTGGAACATTAATATTATATGCTCTTCGGTCATATGAATCAAAAGCGGAAGATAATATGAAAGGTGATATTCTTTATATATATCATAAAGAAGAAATTCCATTTTTAAAACAACTTGAACTAATTCCTAAAAATGTTGAATCAATGCTTGATGCTAATAAAAATAATACAACAACTGATGAAAGCGGTTTTGATTGGGGTACTCAAGATATTAATATTGATGACTTATAAAATAAGAAACCAAGGTTCCTTCCTTTAACACGTTAAGAAATGAACCGTCTTGCTATTAAATAATATAAGAAACCTCTTTGGTTTCTTATAAACTTCCAGCTATTAAAATATTTTCATACTAACTAATAAATCTTTTAACAAATAATAAATCTTTTAACAAATAAAAGGAAGTTCATAAGAAACCTTGGTTTCTTATTTTTATATTAAATAATTATTTAATATAAATTTAATTAAAAATAAAAGGAAGTTGGTTCCTTTTGGAGAGAACCTAGGTTTCTTACGAGGAAAGGTTCATAAGGAAAACTACGTTTTCCTTATACATAGATTGTATCACGAATATATTTTCGTACATCATCACTTCGCTTTTTTACTTCATCATTTTCTAAATATGTTTCAATTGCATTTTTAACATCTTCTTCATTTACTTTACGCATTAAATCTCGCGATTTACCAAATACTCTTCTACTATGTACAATTTGTGTTTGATGCCATAGATTTTCCATATCACCTCCATTAAACTTAAATATTTCTCTATGTTTTTCAAACAATTTAAGTGGAATTGATTTTTCAGCATCATTATTAAAGATTTCCCATTTACTATCTTTTAACTTTTTAATATAAATAAGTCGCAATTCAGCTGCATCATACTTATCTACTTCAACTCTAAATTTAAATCTTCGGTGAAGACCCGGATTATAAGAAAAAAATGATTCTTCTAATTGTTCTTTATAACCCGCAATAAAAACAATTGTATCCTTATTTTCCGTTAAATTTTGATTGATTGTATCAATACATTCCTTTGAAAAAGAATCACGTCCTTCAGGATTACCCAGCGAATATGCTTCATCAATAAATAATATACCACCTTTTGCTTTATTAAAAACATCTTGAGTCATTTTAGCAGTATGACCAAGATATTTTCCAATTAAATCACTTCGTTTTGCAAGTGTAAACTTATCTTTTTTAGCAATACCAAGTGTGTAATAAAGTTTTGCTAAAATTTTACCAACTTCAGTTTTACCACAACCAGGCGACCCTGTAATTACCATATGATACATATTTTTTAATGATGATTTATCTTTATTAAGTGTTTCCATATTACAAATATTTATTTTACCTTCTTCATCTTCACCATCATTATCACAACATCCTCCTCCTCCATTTGGACGAGGTGGAATTATAAATGGTGGCATATTTAATGTTTCAATTCGCTGTCTTTTAATTGGCGGATTTTTATCTTCTTCATCATCTTCATTTTCAAGATTTTGTAATCTATAAAAAAGTAAATCCAAAATCATTTTTTTTACATTCTTCATTCCAATCATATTATTTAACTCTTCAAGTACTGGAACACATTTATTTAATGCACGCAAATTAATTACATAACGCTTTTCATCTTTTTCATCATAACTACTACCTAAAGCAATAAAATCTTCAAGTGTTTTAATCTCTTTTTCAATTGGATGCAACTCTTTTGCATTTTTAAAGTAATCAAAAAATGATTCTTCTTTCTTTTTCTTTTTACTAGAATCATTATCATCATTATTTCCTCCAGTTCCATTTCTTTTTAAACCAATTAGTGTTACTAAAATTGGTGATAGTCCACTATCATTTAAAAATGGGTCAAAATCATCTTCTAATGGTGTTTCTTCTTTTTTTTCTTCTTTTCCAGTTTGTTGTTTTTCATTTTTCCGCTTTTTATTATTTTTTTTATCATTATCACCATCATTTTCTTCCTCACATTCTTGACTATGTTTTCTAATACGAATTATAAGTCTTGACTTATGATTACTTTCATTATCTTTATTATTTTCATCTTTATTATTTTCATTTTCTTTATTATTTTCATCTTTCTTACACATATTATTTTGATTTAAATTTTGTGGAAGTATATAACTAAATTGTGGCTTAAAATCATTGTTTTTTTGTTTTTTATGCATTTCAATTTCGTTTTTAAGCTTTTCATTTTCAGAAAGTAATTCATCAACTTTTCTTTTTAATGAATCTTTTGTTTCACGATTGTTACTCATTTTGTTAAAGTTTATATTGCTTTTTTCTTCTTCTTTTCTTAAATTATTTTTATAAAAATAAAAATTCATTTTTTATTTTTTATAAACAAATTCTTTTTAAGTCAAAATAAAAATATAAAAATCTTATTTAATAGTAAATAAGATTTTTTTTAACAAAATTATAAATGGATAAATTTAAAGAATTAAATTTAAAAATAGATAAAACAAAAAACAAACGTATTATAAAAAATGATAAAAATAGTAATATAAAAAATGAAAAGCAATATATTTTATCAATAACAACACATATCGAATTTTTAATAAATAATAATTATATTGATAATGATGAATATCATAATCGTTTAAAACAAATTGAACATATTTATATACAAAATAATGTTAGAAATAATCAAAAAGACAAAATAAATGAAATAAAAAAAATATTAAAAAATGTTTCTTTTAAAAATATTTCTACAATACTTGATTTTTTTACTACTGATATAAATATTTTTTATAAAACAATTTCAAAAGATTATATTGAATATATTGAATTATATGATAATTATTTTACTCCTATTTCGTGTGAATTATTAAATGATGAACGTGAAATTGAAAATTTTAATAAAAACTTACGAATTCAAGATAAAAATTTACCATATTATAAAATAAATAATAATCGTGCAAAAACATTAGATGAAAAAATTGAAGGTTTAACAATTGCTTTTCCCCTTTTAACAAATGAAATAGTTATTGTAAATGGAGTATTTAAAAAAGATAGTATGAATCATATTAAAAGTAATTATTTATTTGATGAGAAAAATAAAAATATTGAAGAAGATATGGAATATTTAGATATACCTATTAATTTTAAAAAAATGTATATAAATCAATTACCAACTCGTGATTTTATTTATTTAAGTACACGTGAAATTATACAAATGTTAAAATCTGATTATGATGAATTTAATGTTTTAAAAAATAAAAATATTTCATTATTAGTAAAAGATTTTATGAAATCACCACCTGAACGTCAACGAAAAATTATTACATTATTTTTATTATATGATACAAATACACAATTTTCTGCTCATGTTATTTATGATTTACTTACTACACAAAATATTTATTTAAATGGTGTACCAATATATGATTTATTATATCGTTCATTAAATTGGAAAGTTCAACAATTATTTAAGCAAACAAAAAATATTGAAGAAGAAACAAAAAAGAAATTATCAAATTTACAAATTAATGATATTCCATATGATATTCGTATTGCAAATATGAAATGTAATGATTTTGTTAAATCAAAAGCATTAGATAAATTAAAAGAAATAAATGGTTCAAAAGAAAATAGTGTAAAAGCTCAACAATGGTTAGATGGTTTATTAAAAATACCTTTTGGTACATACAAAGAAGAGAAAATAATTAAATTTTTTAATGATTTTCAACATAAAATTGATAATTATATTCAAATTATTTCATTAAAAGTTAGTCAATATGATGAATCAAATTTACACGGAAAAAATAAAAAATTATATGATTTAATGATTTCACTTATTGATAAATATAAAATTATACAAAATAAAAGTGATAATGAATATGATATTTTTATTGAATTTTGCAAAGAAATATTAACTAAATTTATCATTTATATTCCATTGTTAAGTATGAATATGAAGTTTGAATATAATAAAGAAAAATATTTATATTATAAAGAAGAAATATTAAAAGAATATGATTTAATTAAATCTTTAGAAGATATTATTCAAGAACATGATTCATATGAAAATGAAATAGATAAATTTGATATAACATATGAAAATACAAATATTAGAATTGGTAAAAATAGAAGCGAATCAATTGATTTTACAAGCACTGATTTATTAAAACAATTAAATTTAAATCATTTAAGTGAAAGAAATAAAAATATTATTTTAAATATGATTAAAAAAGATAAATTTCCCGATGAATCAATGATTGAAAAATGTGTTTCTGAATTATCTCATATAAAAAAGATTAAACACGATTTAATTAATGAAAATATGATAAACCAAAATAATTTATCTTTACTTATTGAAAAATTAAATATTTTAGAATCAACCATTATTGATGATGATGATATAATTGATATTGATGATGACGAAGAAGAAAATGATAAAAGTTATGATTTATCAAAAGATTTAACACCAACACCAATAGTAGAACAAAATGATTATAATAAACATTTTAGAAATTTTGTAAATCGTAATTTTTTTGAAATTGAATCACTTGTTCTTCAATGGATTGAATTTAAAAAAAATAAAAAAGAATATATGAAATATATTGATAAAACTTTAGATAATTGTGTTCATGGTCATCTTGAATCAAAACAACAAATTAAACGTTTAGTTGGTCAAATGATGAATTCTACTAAAAAGAAAGGATTTTGTCTCGGTTTACAAGGACCACCTGGTGTTGGGAAAACAACAATTTGTTTAAATGGTTTAGCTAAATGTTTAATAGACGAAGATGGTGAAAGTCGTCCTATTATATTTTTACCATTAGGTGGTAGTTCAAATGGTAGTACTTTAGAAGGGCACAATTACACTTATTTAGGTTCAACATGGGGTAAAATTGCTGATGCTTTAATTGAAGCAAAATGTATGAATCCTATTATTTTTATTGATGAATTAGATAAAATAAGTAAAACAGAACACGGTCGCGAATTAGCTTCCATATTAACACATATTACTGACCAAACACAAAATAGCGAATTCTTTGATAAATATTTTGCATCTATTCCATTAGATTTATCTAAAGTAATATTTATTTTTTCATATAATGATAGAAGTAATGTAGATAAAATTTTATTAGACCGAATTCAAGAAGTAAAAATTAAACCATTAAGTAAACAAGATAAAGTCATTATTTCTAAAAATTATGTGCTACCAGAAATTTATAAAAATACTGGTTTTTCAAAAGATGAAATTAATTTTCCCAGTAAATTATTATCAAATATTATTGAAAATTATACTTTTGAGGCTGGTGTGCGAAAATTAAGTGAATTATTAAATGATATTATTCGCGAACTTAATTTGCGTCGTATTATGGGAACTGAATATGATTATCCTATTCAAATTACTGAAGAATTAGTTGATGAAATTTTAGATGACAAACCTAAAATGAGTTTTGATAAAATTATTAATATGCCATTAGTTGGTGTTTCTTATGGTATGTATGCTTCAAGTGTTGGTTATGGTGGAGGTATATCAAAGATTCAATCAGTATTTATTCCATCAGCAAATAAAAAAATATGTATTCAAAAAGCAACGGGTTTAGCAGGAGATATGATGAAAGAAAGTTTTGATGTATGTATGTCTGTTGCTTATAATTTAATGCCAGATGATTTAAAGAAAAGTTTGGGAGAACGCGAAGATAATGGTATTCATATTCACTTTAATGATTCATCTGTTAATAAAGATGGTCCAAGTGGCGGTCAAGCAATAACATTATCTTTAGTATCATTATTAACAGGAATAAAAGTGCGAAATAATGTTGCTATAACAGGTGAAATCAATTTATTAGGTTTTGCAATGAAAATTGGAGGAGTTTATTCTAAAATAAATGGGTCAATAAGAGCAGGTATAAATACATTTATAATACCAAAAGAAAATAAAGAAGATATAATACAAATGATACGAAGTGAAAATAGAAATATGAAAAATTTACATGATACTTATTTAATTAAAGATAAAATTCCATTAATGAAAACATCGTCATTCTTAAATTTAGATGCTTCTCCTTTTCATTTAGATAAAAATGAATCTTTTAGTAACGAAATTGAATTTGAAGATTCTGAAGAATTTTATGGTGTTGAAATGACACATTATAAACATTGTAAAGTATATTTAGTAGATAATATTTATCAAGTATTACAAATTGCATTAGTAGATAATGAAATTCAATTTAAAGAATTATTTTAATTTTTTATATAAAAAATAAATAAAAACAAAAAAATAAAAATATTTTTAGTAAAATAATTATTAACAAATTAATTAATTTGTTAAAATATATAAAAAAATGAAATATAAAAATATTAAAATAAAGTAAACTTAAAAAGATATTATCTATTATAATAATATAGGTTTTAAACTATTTTATGAAAATGGCTGAAAATCAAAATATTGAATTAAATAGTGTCACTAATCTTAGTGAAGGAATTAAAAATCTTGTAGCACAAAATTTTGATTGGGAAAATGCTACTTGGGATGTTGTTGATACATATTTTAAACAAGATAATGTATTAATTAAACATCACATTGATTCATTTGACCATTTTCTTTCATATCAACTTGAAAATATTGTTCACGAAAAAGAGTTTCAACTTAAGATTAATAATAAAGCAACCTATAATGCCGAAAAAGATATGTATGGTGAAACATATATTGTTGAATTCGGTCGTGTAGCTATTGCTAAACCTGTATTACAAGATGCTCCTCATAAACCAATGTATCCTGCTGAAGCTCGTATTCGTAAACTTACATATTCAAGCAGTTTATATGTAGATATTCATCATAAAACAATTGTTACTGATTTAGAAACAGGTGAAACAAAAGAAACTCGTTATCCTGATATATTAAAGTTCTCACTTGGTAAAATGCCAATTATGGTTGGTTCTAAATTCTGTATTCTTTCAGAACAATCAAATATGACAAAAGTTGAAATGGGTGAAGGTGAATATGATTTAGGTGGTTACTTTATTGTAAAAGGTTCAGAAAAAGTAATTGTAAATCACGAACGCAAATGTGAAAATCGTGTATATTGTTTTAAACAAAAAGCTGGAGGAAAATCAATTGAAGAAGTATCAATGAAATCTGTTCATCCTGATACACCTAAAAATGTTTCATCAATTTTCATTAAAATGAAAGCTAAAGAAGAAACACTTGGTGGTCATGTACTTCGTTTCCGTGTTAAGAAACTTAAAACAGATATTCCATTAGTAATTGTTTTTAGAGCACTTGGATTTGAAAGTGATAAAAAAATTACAGAACTTATTGCTTATGATATTAATAATGAAGCAAACCAACCTATTATTGATTTATTCAAAGCATCTATTGAAGAATCTAAACGTATTCAAACTCAAAAAGAAGCTTTAGAATATATTTCAAAACATATTATGGGTATTCCTGCATTAAAAGCAAATCTTAAACTTCGTTATACTTTTGAAATATTATGTAATGAACTCTTCCCTAATGTTGGTATGAATCATATTAAAAAAGCTTATTATTTAGGTTATATGGTAAACAAAATGTTTAAATGTCACCTTGGAATTCTTCCATATGATGACCGTGATTCATATATGAATAAACGTATTGATACAAGTGGTGAACTTATGGCTCAACTTTTCCGTGATTATTTTGGTCGTTTCTTCAAAGAACTTAAAGGTGCTTGTGAAAAAGAAATGTTACAAGGAAATATGATGGAGCTTCCAAAGAATCTCCAAAATAAATTGAAACCAAATGATATTGAAAGTGGTATTAAATTTGCATTAAGTACAGGTAATTGGGGTCTTAAAAGTTCAGCACAAATGAAAAAAGGTGTTGCTCAAGTTCTTCAACGTGTTTCTTTCCTTGGTACAATGTCCAATTTACGTCGTATTGTATCAGATTTAGATAAAAACGTTAAACAAACTGAACCTCGTCAACTTCATAATACTCAATATGGTTTAATTTGTCCTTTTGAAACTCCTGAAGGTGCAAGCATTGGTATTACAAAAAATATGTCATTAATGGCTTATGTTACAGTTCCAAGTGATGCAACTATTATTACAAATTGTTTAGATGAACTTGGTGTTAAAATGCTTGATTCACTAAAACCATATGATATTGCATATTCAGTAAAAGTTTTTGTAAATGGTGATTGGTATGGTCAAACATTTGACCCACATTTTGTAACAACTCGTATGAGAGCAATGAGAAGAAACGGTGCAATTAATATTTACACATCAATTGCTTGGCACATTTTTAAGAAAGAAATCCATATTTGGACTGATAGTGGTCGTCTTTGTCGTCCATTATATGTTGTGCGAAATAATAAAATTAATATTTCTGATGCTTATGTTAAAGAAATGATTGACCAAGGTTATACTTGGAAAGATATATTAGCACATCCAATTAAAAGTAATATGACTAAAAATAAAAATGCAGTTTCGTGTGCTGATTATGATGATAGTGATACACTTATTGAATATCTTGATGTTGAAGAAATTGATACTTGTATGGTAGCAATGACTATTCACAATCTTGAATTAAATAGTCGTAGCAATAATAGTTTCTATAACTATACTCATTGTGAAATTCATCCATCAATGATGTTTGGTGTTCTTACTGCAAATATTCCATATGCTGAACATAATCCTGCTCCTCGTAATATGTTCCAAGCTGCACAAGCAAAACAAGCAATGGGTATTTATACCACATCATTTAAAAAGCGTATGGATACATTAGCATATATATTACATTATCCTCAAAAATCGCTTGTAAATACAATGAATAGTAAATACATTCATAGTGAAGATATTCCTGCTGGTCAAACTGCAATTGTTGCAATTGCCACATATATGGGTTACAATCAAGAAGATTCACTTATTTTCAATCAAAGTTCCGTAGAACGTGGTCTTTACAATTCATCACTTTACAAAACATATATTGATGAAGAAAAGAAGAATTTAACAACACTTGAAGAAGAAAAATTCTGTAAACCTGAAAAGTATTATGCAAATGGTGATACTAAAACCGAAAAAATGAGTTTCGGTTCTTATGAAAAGCTTGATTCCGATGGTTTCGTAAAGATTGGTTCTAAAGTTGATGGTAATGATATTATTATTGGTAAAGTTGTTCCTATTAAAGGAGCAGTTGAAGGTGACCCTAAATTCCGTGATGCTTCCACCGCATTAGCAGAAACGGATTCAGGTATTGTTGATATGGTTTATAAGAATAGAAATGGTGATGGATATATGTTTGCTAAAGTACGTATTAAGAGTGATAGAGACCCAGAATTAGGAGATAAATTCTCATCAAGACACGGTCAAAAAGGTACTATTGGTATGACTCTTCGTCAAGAAGATATGCCTTATACAAAAGATGGTGTAGTACCTGATATTATTATGACTCCACATGCTTTACCTAAGCGTATGACTATTGGTCAATTTATTGAATCTATTTTTGGTAAAGCTGGTATTATTGCAGGAAGTGAATTTGATTCAACTCCATTCCGCAAAGTTGAAATTGAAAAGATTGCAGGAATTATGGAAAGTCTTGGTTTCAGTGGAGCTGGTACTGAAGTAATGTATAACGGAAAAACAGGTAAACAAATGGATAGTAAAATCTTTATTGGACCTGTTTTCTATCATAGACTTAAACATTTATCGCGTGAGAAAATTCACGGAAGAGCAACAGGTCCTTATCAACTTTTGGTAAGACAACCTGCGGAAGGAAGATCAAGAGGTAAGCCTTTGCCTCTAACAGGTAGATCTGGATGCGCAAGTATCCGATTTATACGAAAAGATTCGTATAAATTAAGCGTTTGAATTAACAAACCAGATTGGTACTGCCTAGACAGCTTATAAGACGAACTAATAATTATTAAAGTAATTATCAAGTGT
>JACCEC011641814.1_pt1 | contig 21388 bp, 24 predicted proteins | sample 7450121 | NCBI WGS metagenome assembly JACCEC01 (sample SAMN15323455, study PRJNA562643) | freshwater metagenome | isolation source: river surface water | place: USA:Blue River Watershed | collected 2017-08-18 | reverse complement strand
TTTACAACAAACAGACAGGCTACATTGTAGGCGGTCATTTCCGTGTCCGTGAACTTAAGAAGCTGGGTATCAAGGAGGTTGAATGCGTTATCGTTGACCTTAACGAACAAGACGAAAAGGAATTGAACATAAGGCTCAATGCGAACACAGGCGGATGGGACTGGGACACACTTGCAAACGATTGGGAGGCTGGGGACTTGGAGGCATGGGGTTTGGATATACCGCAGTTTGATAGTCCAAATGATTTTGACGAAGATTTTACTTTACCTGATGGCGATAAAGCACCTTTTCAGCAAATGACATTTACTTTAGCTGATGAACAGGCAACGGTTATACAAAATGCAATAAGCGACATAAAGCACACGGAAGAATATAAGTACATTGAGACAATGGGAAACGAAAATAGCAATGGGAATGCTTTGTATTTAATTGTAAGCAAATGGGCAGAGCAAAGGAAATAATTGTCAAGGTTATACCCGCAAAGTTGGCTAATGAGTTTGTAAAAAAGCATCATTATAGTGGTAAGGTTGTAAATAATAGTAATTTGCATTTTGGTTGCTTTTTAGATAATCAGTTGCATGGAGTTTTAAGTTATGGAAGCCCTTTAGACAAAAGAAAGGTTTTGCCATTGGTTCAGCCTTGTTTATGGAATGAAATGTTAGAATTAAATAGAATGGCTTTTGATGAATATTTGCCAAAGTATTCTGAAAGCCGTTGTATTGCAGTTTCAATAAAATTGATAAAAAAGAACGCGCCTCACATAAAATGGATTCTTTCATTTAGCGACGGGACGCAATGCGGGGACGGAACAATTTACAGGGCAAGTGGATTTTCCTTAACTGAAATAAGGGAAAGTAAAAATGATTTATGGGAACTTCCTGATAAATTAAAATTTTTAAGTAGTGGTGATGTTATACATAGAATGACTATACAAACAGACGGCGCTATTATAAATAAATGGGCATTAAATGAATATAAAGGAAGTGTACCAAGTTTAAATAGGATTCATGAAAAACACGGTGGAAGACTTTTAAGCGGTTTCCAGCTTCGTTACATTTACCTAATTGACAAATCATGTAAAATTACCGTTCCTATTTTACCATTCTCAATGATTGACAAAATGGGTGCGGGAATGTATAAAGGTGAAAAGATAACATTAGCCGAAAGGCAAAACGCGGCAGTAGCTCACACGGGAGAGCAATTGGCATCCAGCCAAGAGGGGGCGTTCGATTCGACCTTGCCGCTCAATTCAGATGCAATAAATGTGAAATAAATGTGAGACATGGCAAATGAAAAAAATCTAAAACCATTTAAAAAAGGACAGATAGGCAATCCAAACGGTCGCCCAAAGAAACTCCCTTCTATTGACTTGCTTATGGCTGAGGTCATGGGCGAAGAAAAGGACGGCATCACGGCAGCACAAGCCATTTTAAATATGCTAAGGGGCAAAGCTGCAAAGGGTGATATAAAAGCAGCTCAGTTGCTCCTTGAAAGGGCATACGGCAAAAGCAAACAAAACATTGATATAACGACGCAAGGGGAAAAGGTCACCGTGCCAACGATAATTTTTACAAAGGATAACAAGGCAAATGAAAAAAATAATGATTAGCCAACCAATGAATGGCTTAACGGAAGAACAAATTTTAGAAACAAGAAACAAGTTTTTAGATTTTGCAAAAAAGGAAAATATGGAAGTGGTAAACACTTATTTCAAAGATGAGTGGTTTGCAAAAATTGAATTAAAGCATGTGGGAGTAATTCAAGTACCTATTTATTATTTGGCAAAAGCACTTGAAAAAATGGCTCATTGTGATTGTGTTTACTTTGTTAAGGGTTGGGAAAATGCAAGGGGTTGTAAAATTGAACATGAAGTTGCCTTGCAATATGCCTTAGATATTATTTATGAAGAGTAAATTTAAGTAATTCTTATAATGCAGATAAAAGTCAGTGAAAAGTATGAAGCACTTTGGAAACCTCGCACTCGTTATTTCCTTATAACGGGTGGGCGTGGTTCGGCAAAGTCATTTACCGTGGGGCTTTGGGCTTGTAATATGCTTTTGGCTAACAAGGATTGGAAAATGCTTTATACAAGGTACACTCTTTCATCTGCAAATATTTCAGTGATACCGGAGTTCCGTGAAAAGATTGATTTACTTGGCGTCGGTGATGAGTTCCAGATGACCAACGCATTAATAAGCCACAAGGTTACAAAGAGTGAAATAATATTCTCAGGCATTAAAACAAGTTCTGGAAATCAAACGGCAAAGTTAAAATCAATACCAAAGTTAAACGTGTTTATCGTTGATGAGGCTGAAGAATTTGTAAGTGAAAAAGACTTTGATACCATTGACGAATCAATCAGGATGCCTGACACGCCTAATATTGTCATACTGGTCATGAATCCACAGGACGTGGAGCATTGGATTTGGAAACGTTGGTTTGAAAAGTCACACTGCATGGAAACGATTGACGGGCAAATGATACCAATTAGCATTCACCCAGATATTACGCATATTCACACAACGTACCTTGACAATTACATGAATCTAAGTAAGGATTACATTGACAAGGTTAACAAGGTAAAGGAGTTGAATATTGATGCATACGCACACAGGTTTTTGGGCAAATGGTTAGACAAGAAACAAGGGGTTATATTTGACAACTGGATTGAGGGGGAATTCGATGTAAGCCTTCCTTTTGGTTACGGGCTTGACTTTGGATTCTATCCCGATCCTTTGGCATTGGTTAAGGTGGCAGTTGACAAAGGGGCAAGGAAAATATATGTGCAAGAAATCATTTATAAACAGTCGCTTTCATATGAGGCAGTCATTGAACAAATGAAACATTTCGTTGAACCCAACGCAATGGTTGTCGCAGACACAAGTGAGCCACGTTTGATTGAGGCATTGCAGATTAACGGGTTAAATGTACACAAGGCGGAGAAAGGGGCTGGGTCAATCGTGGAAGGGATAAAAAAAATACTGGATTATACTATTGTTGTAACACCAGAATCGTATAACTTGAAGCATGAATTAAGGAATTACATTTGGAACGACAGGAAAAGTTCAACGCCTTTAGACGCGGAAAATCATTGTTGCGACAGCCTACGCTATGCCTCGATGCGTTTATTACAAGGCAGCGATTTACTTGCATTTAATTAAAAGACAAATGACACCAGAAGAAAAAGCAGATGATCTATTTAACCATTATCATAACCTTATTCAAGATATTGGCGGTGAACTGGGGCAGGAAATCCTTGTATCCATATTGGCAAAGCAATGTGCCTTGTTTTTAGCAAGAGAAACATTACAAGATAAATGGAACACAAATGATTACGACCAATACTATTATTGGGTGGAAGTTGAATACCAAATAGAAAACATATACTAATGACAGATAAAGAAAAGGCATTAATTATCATTGATTTAATTGAAAAGGTAACTCAGGAAATCATTGATAAGCCATTGCACCGCAAAAGATTATTACAAATGCGTGGACACCTTGAAAAAGCCGTGAAGCTAACAGGCAACGGAATTAAAAGGGAATGGTCACGCCCTCCCAGTCTTCCAATCTTCCAGCATGAAGTTGCACCGCCGCAAGTATACAAAGCAAATGAAGGTGGCGACGTATTAGCAGATAACATTCCCGAACCAACCAAAAAAGCAAGGAAACGATAATGGTAATATTTAACATTGGAAACAAAGCCATCAAGTACAATTATCCTGAAACGGCTGAGGATATAACATTGGAACAATATATTTACTTTGCAAAATTCCTTTTGCCTGAGCATCCAAAGGTTGAATTGGAAGCGATTAAATACATGAACGAACGCGATGCGGTGTATCAAAAGATTTTGCCGTATGCAAAGAAGTTGAAGGTGATTACAAAGGATGTTTTACAAACAAATGTTATTATTGAACTTGAAGACATTTTAAAAAACAAAGACGTAAAGGATAATGTACGTCGTTTCCTTCCCCCTTTGATTTTTCAATGGAGAACGAACGATGAGCAATTAAACCAACGCCTTGAAATAATGGACGAAGTCTGGGAAGCAAAGGAAAGATACCCGTACATGGCAAAGGTTGTTAATTACTTTACAGGCATTCCAATTGAAGCCTGTTTTGGCAAAGTGGCAGATAGCCTTGAATTAAAATATCTTGTATTTATTTACAGTAAAATAATGAATGCCATTAATACGCCTGGAGAATTGACTTATAAACAACTATACGATTTTAACGGCAAAGTTTACACCCTCCCTGAACGGTTGATGGAAAAGTCAACGCTCCTTGAATTTACAATGGCAGCCCAGTACGACAAGGCAATGAATCAAGTTAAGAATGGCGACCCAGCTGGATTGTTAAATATTATGGCGGTTCTCCTTAAGCCACTTGGCGAAGATTACAGCGATGAACTCTTTGAACAAAACAAGGTTGACTTTTTACAAATGTCATTGCAAACATCGTATGAGGTTGCTTTTTTTTTGACCAAGTTAAGCGAGAGATATACATTAGATTTGCAGACCTCTATGCTTCAACAGGCAATGGCAAATCTCAATTAGCAAGTGAAAGGCTCAATGAAAAATATGGTTGGTATCTTACTATTAAGAAAGTGGCAGAATCTGGATTATTCAATTTAAGCGGTTATACACCTATGGAATCAGCAGAAAAAGCAAAATTGTACCAAGTCTTTCAATACCTTGCGAGCAAAGCAGCCGAGGAAAAGGTTATTGAAGACCTATCAAAGCAAAAGAAATAATGACTTTAAGAACAATAAGCGATATATTCAAGGCAGTTGCCAATGACATTGACGAAGTTAAAAGTTATAATTTCGGATGGGCTTCTGATAGAACACGTTCAACAAATACTGAGGACTTTCAAGAATTGAACGAATATCCCCGTGTTTTCTTTGCCGTGCCAACCGTGCCAGCCTCGAATCAAATAAGAAAACAAGACACATACCAAGTTACTGTTTTTGTTGATGACCTTTTGGGTTATGATAATGAAGGCGATGCAGATTTAACTTTGCAAATTGATAAATGGTCAGATTTACAAGTCATTGCAACAAAGTTTATTCAAAGGGTAAACGCCTTGAAGCAAACATTACTTCCTGATTACATTTACATTCCTGAGCCACCGCAAATGACATTTGATTCCTTTGTTTCCATGCAAAGGTTGGTAACTGTTCAAGTTAATTTTAACATTGTTGTTCCTACAAATTGTGACACGGAAATACAAAGGCAAGTTTTGGTATTTGCAAACCTTTTGGGCGAAGCAACTTTACAGGCTGGAATAAATATTAATGTTAAGGTATCATCGCAAATGACAGGCAGCGCGTCACTTGAAGCAAATCTTCAGCTTACTAAGTTAGCAAGTGCAGCCCTCTCCGCCTCCGCATCCCTTTCCGCAAGTGCCCTTGTTTCCAAGTTGGCATCATCGTCTTTGACGGGCGCAGGGACATTGGCAGCAACTTTGACGGTGACAAGTGGCTTTGACGCAGACGCACAGGCATTTTTTAACCGTGTTACAACGGCTGGGGGAACATTGTCAGCAACGGAACAAAGCGCAGTTAACACTTTGGTACTTGCGTTAAAGGCAGATGGCATTTGGACGAAGATGAAAGCCATTTACCCTATGGTTGGCGCGAGTGCGGCAGCTTGTGCGCAGAATTTAAAGAGTGCAAGTTTTACAGGTACATTTAGTTCAGGATGGACATTTGCAAACACAGGAGTTAAAGGTAATGGTACAAGTGCTTTTTTTAACACATTATTTAACATTCAAAATAATTGGACATCCTCATCTAATGGTTCAATGGGTTTTGTTTCAAGAACAAATATTGAAGAAAATTCATGTGATATGGGTGCTGGTAATGTATTTGATGGAACTAATTCCTCAACTATTTTTAGTAGATATATTGGAAATGTATTTTATTCAGGATTAAATGTTTCTGTTGTAACACCAGGCGATTCAAATGCAAGTTCAATTGGTTTTTTTGTTGCATCAAGATTAATTACAACATCACATAATAGATATAAAAGAGGTACTTCAATTATAAATTCAACAATAAATAATAATATTGGAACAATTTATAATTTAAATATTTATTTAGGCGCTGGAAATAATTTTACAACTAATTCAGCAGCAAATTTTTCAAACAAAGAATTTAGTTTTGCATTTATTGGCGATGGTTTAAATCAAACTGATATAGACAATTATTATAGTAAATTACAAATTTTTAACAATACATTATCAAGATGATAGGATATAAATTAACAGAACAACAAAAAGAAATAATACAAGGGCAATTTTACGCACCTTTCCAATTCATTAATTGCGTTCAAGATATAAACAATGATTGGTTTACCTTTTTTACGGATGAAGACAAGGTAATCATTGAAACAAGTGATTACGCATGGGTTTTAGATTGTCCACAGGCTGAATATGTTCCACCTGTTTACGATTTACCAATATAAATAACAAAAAAAAATAAACATGGCATTTTCAAACTATTTAGAAGACCAAATAACCAACTGGATAAACGGACAAGCCTTTGCCTCCGCTATCACAGGTGGGACATTTGTACAGTTGTATTCCCAAGACCCCACGGAATCAGGCTCGGCAACGGGCGCGTTATATTCCCGTGTTAACGTCGCTGCTGGTGGCTGGACAAGGGTTACAAGTGGCACGGCATCCGTTAGCAACACGGCAGCGATTACGATAACATCAAGTGCAGCAAGTGGCGCAACGGCAACGTATGTCGCGGTGTTTGATGCGTTAACGGGTGGTAATATGCTGTTTTATGGCTTACTTGCGGCATCAAAGGTAATTGCAACGGGCGATGAAGTTAAATTTAACGCTGGGGCATTGGTTTTGACGGTTAATTAAAAACATGGTAACTTAAAAAAAAGTTACCTTACCTTTTATTATGGAAGCATCTTTACAACAGTTAGCGGATGAGATTAGCGTGTTAGCCATTGCCGTGGTTGCTAATGAATGGCGATTACAAGGGCATGAGTTGACAGGTTCAGCCGTTAAACAAATGGAAACAATGGTAAGGATGGAAATAAACACTTTGATAATCGAAGGCTTTGTTCCTGATTACATGGCGATAAATAATCAAGGCGTGCCTGCAAATCGAATACCTTATTACCCTGGGAGCGGACGAAAAGAAAGCGAATACATTAAAGGCTTGATGAAATATGTTCAACAAAGAATGGGTAAAAGTGAAAAGGAATCTAAAGGCATTGCATTCGCCATCGCAAGTAAACATAAAAAGGAGGGAATGCCAACGAAAAATAGCGTTATTAAGCATTCCAAAACAGGTAAACGGACGGGCTTCATCGAACAGGCTTTGGACAAAAATAGTGCAAAGTTTATTGAGTTAATTGAACGAAGCGTGGCGGCAACCGTGGAAGTGTTAGTTGAAAGTTATTACAAATCAATATTAAACAGATGAGTTACACGATAAATCCAGACACATTATCAAGCCTTCTTTATCCTGTATCTTATCGAAGCATTGAACCTTCGGCGGTTGTTCAGCAGCAAGTAGATGTGTACGTTGGTGGAAGCCTTGCTGGATCATTTTTAGCCGTGCAAACGGGTACAAGCGGAAGCAGCGCGGTTTTTGATACCAATGTACAAAGTTTCCTTTACTCAGACGTTGCACCCGTGACAGGTAGCAAAACAAGTATTTTTGGAACACTTGATGCATATTCCTTAACAACGAATACAGATGTAATAAAATCCATTTATTGCGTATCAAAAAATCAAACGGTTTCAAGTGCTGGTTTCCTTGTTACCTCAACCGCGCCTCAGAATAGTGCAACAGCTTATGTTATTCCAGCACAATTTTACGGGAATGAATTTGACTTAAACGACTTTTATCAACCGTCGGCAAATCCTTTTAAATTTCTTACAACGAATAACCAAGACAGGCGATGCAATGATGATGGTAATATATTCCTTTCATTTATTGGCAAAGGTGTAAACGCGGCTCAATTTGAATTTTGGACAAAGGCTGGAAGTTCAGCCGTCACCATTGTAGATTTTGTAAATTCAACCGCAAATAATGACTTATATACTATTTCTGTTGGTGTGTCTAATGTATTTGGGAGCAGTGCTGTTTTTCATTCTGGCAACTTCCCCACTCATTCCAGCGCTTATTCGTTTTATGAGGTTAGCGTGGGTAATTACACTGGTTCGTTTACAAGACTTTCTGAAAAGATTCAAATAAACATTGAGCCTAATTGTTCAGACAATATTGACTTACATTGGTTTGGAAAATATGGCGGTGCAGAAAGTTATCAATTTCGTGGTTTGATTCAAGAATTACAAACGGCAAATGCTGATATTATTAACGTATCTCAGCCGTGGAATGTGGCAGCTTCGCCCAGGGCAAATAGTTTTGATAAAACAATCATTAAGACAAATCAAAAGGTAAACAAAAGAAAACAACTTAAATGTAATATACCGCATGAAGACGCCGTGTACATTGCTTCATTGTTTTATTCGCCTGAGGTTTACATCATTGAAGATGGAAAGTATGTGAATGTTACCATTTCAAATAATGATATTTTAACCGATAATAACAGAACTACGGATATAGAATTGTCATTTGAAATTACATATCCAAATAAACCAACTGCCCAGCTATGATAAAATTATACATCGGTGGACAAGAGGTTGACTTAGACCAAAAGGAAATTAATGTTACCATTGATTATTCTATCGAAAACATTGAACTTGGCAATATATCTGGAGCGCATTCCAAAAGGAATGTAACCCTTCCAGCAACAAAAACAAACGTAAATATATTTCAAAACATTACCGATGCTGGGGCGATTGTTACTAATGCTTACAAGTTATTAAGCGCAAGACTTGAAGCAGATGGCGTGCCAATACTTACAGGGAAAGCAAGGCTTGAAGGTGCAGATTTACAAGCAATAAATTCGGGCTTTCTTGCTTCAAATTTCAAGGTATCATTGATTGGAAACAATGCAGATTGGTTTGCCGATGTCGGAAATATCCTTGTTCGTGACTTGGGTTGGAGTACCATCGAAGTAAGCGAAACAACGGTGAAGGTAAATTATGACCCTGTAACGGCTGAGTATTGTTTTATATTGATGAAATGGAAAGCATGGGAAAACGAAACATACATTTTATATAATGAGTTAACACCAGCCATATTTATTTGGCAGATATTGGAAAAGGCTTTTGCAAACAAAGGTTATCAGCTTAATAGTATCTTTAAGACAGACCCATTTAATCGTTTGATTATTCCAATGGGTTTAAATCTTGATGCTGATTACATAAAAGACTTTGTAAACCTAAGGGCTTCAAATCCAAATCCTTCAAGCATTTATTATTCGGCTGGTGATTACGGAACGATTGATATTGCATTCACCGATGAAACAACGTCTCCAAACTTTGACACTGGAGGTAATTACACGGGTGGCGTTTATACCGTTCCAATTAATGCCTTATATAACATTATTGCTGAGTTAAACATCAATTTAACCGCTTCGATTGGTGATATAAACCAATTTGCAGAACTTATTTTATTTTTTGAAGTTAACGGAAACAATGTTTCAACGTATGATTTAACTAATGAAACATCGTTAAATGATTCAATTATCCTTGAATTCCTTGGCGATTTGGTGGCAACTGACACGGTTAAACTTAGATTAAGATACGAAAACGTAACGTTTAGTTTGAGCCTTGCTGGGTCATTGTCCGTGGTGGCTGAGAAAGAGGGCTTAGAGACAGGGGAAACTGTTAACCTTAAATATATCATTCCTATTTCATGGTATGTAAGGGATATAATAGCAGATTTAACAACAATTTTTAATCTTGCATGGGAAACAGATGTTTTAAATAAACAGGTTTACGCATATCCAAAAGATGATTATACCATAAGATACCGAGCCGATGCAACTGGGGCGATAAGCCTAACAAGTTTTGACGGCTTTTTTAAATCATCTGATAAATACGATTTAAATACCCGTGACGTTGAAGGCTCAGAGTTTCAAGTCTTAGACGGTTACAAATCAAGTCAAGTTCTTGCCTATGCTACGGACGATGACACGACAAACAAAGAAGAAGAAAGAAGAGGTGTAAACATTTATTCAGGTGGTTACAACTTTCCCCAGGACAGATTTGAAAATGGCATTGAATTTATTTATACAAATTTCTTTGCCAAAGCTATTCATATAAACGATGTGCCGATAACATCAGGCGGAACATACGGGGCACAAATACCACTTGTTTTTGGCGATGATTACAACACGGTTACAGATGCCGAGCCAAATTATAATCTTGCACCTCGTTTATTATATTATGCTGGAAGGCGTAACGGGTTAGATGGTTATGTACGTTTGTATGATGAAACATCAAGTGCCTCAAGCGCCTTTGACTTTCCAGCAGCATTCATGGTTAATTACAACGACCCCAGCGGTGCAGATTTTAACCTTTCATTTTCTGATGAGGTTACCAATTACACAAATGTAATGCAAGGTATTTTTAAAACCTTTCATTTGCAGACTTACAAGCGTGTTGAACTTGGTAAAGTTTACACCACGTTTGCAAAGTGGAAGCCAAAAGATATAACTCAGTTATCATTCAGGCGCAAGGGAATTATTGGTTCATCTAACTTTATAATACAAAGTTTAGAATATAATCCAAAATCCAATAGCCCAGCAAAGACGGTATTGATTTACGATGAAAAGCCTAATGAAAACGATTTGACAAAAGTTGTCAACACGATTACACTTGCTGGGGCATCCCCTCAGACGGGAACGGTTACGGGATCGGGCAGCGGTTTAGTTGGTGCAAATGGGGCAACAGTGAATATTCAATTGTCTTACAATCCATTCCTTAATTCAAATACAAATATTCTTGTTCTTCCTGCCAACTCAGGCATTACTCAGGTAAGCAACACGAATGCCAATGTACTTGTATTCATGAACGGACAAAAATTAATACCAACTATTCAATATATTATTAGTGGTTCAACAATTGGTATAAATATAGATACGCATTTTGACGGTGCAAATTATGAAGTGGTTGTAAACGGTGTAACGAAAGGATAATGGAAGACAAAGAAGCATTAGGCAAAAAGATATTTCTTGAATTTTATTCTTCTTTTATTCTCGATGATGAAATTGAGGAAATGGGTCGCGTCTTTTACCTTGCTCAAAAAGCTTCAATAATTCATCTGAATTTGATACGCGGTGTTTTGCAAAACGATGAATATATTATTAATATGGCATATTTAAAGAATGTCATTAATAAAATAAAAATATAATGGCAGAAAAGGTAATAGGTTTTAAAATCCAGATAGAGGGCTTATCTGGAACAATCGAAACTGCAACGCAATTAAAAAGGCAAATAGCTGAGTTAAATGCCGAATTAAAAAAGACGGCAGACGTTGACGAAATCAAGAAACTTGAAAAAAAATTACTCGATTTAAAAGCCGCTCAGTCACTTGTTAACGATGTTACCCGTGAACAGGTTAAGTTACGCAAGGAAGAAATCGCTGGCATTGATAAAAGCGAAGGGGCATACCGTCGTCTATCAAAGGAATTAAATGACCAAAGGAAAAGATACAAGGATTTAGCCGCAGCCGAACAGGCATCAAGTCAGGAAGCAAGAGATTTAATTATTTCTATTAGTGCATTAGATAGGAAGTTAAAAGGCATTGACGCAAATGTTGGACAATTTCAAAGAAACGTTGGTGGTTATACCGAAGCCTTATCAAACTTTTTCCCTAAGTTAAGTGGAACATTAGGACAAGTTACAGGGGCTATTGGTGGAATACAAAATGGTTTTGCAAATCTAAGCAAGTCATCAGGTGCTTTGACAACTGGACTTGGTGGTATTGGTATTGCTTTGACCGCTTTTCAAGCCATTAGTGAAATTGTTGGAAGCCTTATCGAAGCCGCAAGGGCAACGAAAGAATTATCGGCTCAGGTTACCAACTTTACACAAATAACAGGAGATGAACTTGAAGCAGTTGTCGCAACAAGTCAAGCCATTGCGGTAACATACGGGAAAAATGTTGATGACATTGTTATTGCGGCTAATAGCGCAAGTAAGGCATTAGGTATTTCTTTTGCTCAGGCATTAGATGTGGTTGAGATTGGATTCCGAAAAGGGGCAGATGCTCAAGGACAATTCCTTGAAGGCTTAAAAGAATATTCTGTTCAATTTCGAGATGCTGGATTAAGTGCCGAAGATTTTTTAAGGGTATCCATTGCCTCAGCAAATGAAGGTATATTTTCAGATAAAGGACTTGACGCGGTTAAGGAATTTGGCTTAAGAATTCAAGAGCAAACAAAGGCTTCAAAAGATGCTTTGACAAATGCTTTTGGCGATGAATTTACAAGTGATTTATTTCAAAATATAAATAATGGTTCAGTTACATCGGGTGAGGCTTTTGGACTTGTTACCGATAAAATAAAAGAAACAGGAGTTGCTGGTTCACAATTACAAACAGTTATTGCAGATGTTTTTGGCGCACCTGGGGAAGATATAGGCAAAGATTTTTTACTTACTTTGGGGGATGTTTTGCAAAGTACAGAAGATGTAACGTTATCAACTAACCTTTATCAAAAGCAACAAGAAGAACTTTTTAGAGTTACTGAGGAACTAAAATTAAGTGAAGTTGCATATAACACAACACTTGCAACAACTGGAGTTGAATTTGAAATAGCAACGGCAAAAGGTAAAATATTTTTAAATACTGTTTTATCTAAAATACTTGGTTATTTTGAACAAGTGCCAAATCGTTTAAACGCTTATAAGAAAGCATTTGCAGAGTTTACAAAGCCTGAGGGTTCAATCCTTAGTTTCTTTAAAGTATTTAATCAGCAAATAAAAGATGGAAATAAGGAGATAAATTTAATTAATAAAGAGGCGTTAATTGAACAAGAAAAAAACGCAAAAGCACAGGCGGATGCAGCTTTAAAAACGCAAGCTGGTTTAGAACAAAAGTTATCAGATTTAAGAAAACAAAGAAAAACAGTTTTATTTGGTAGTTCAGACTATAAAAAATTAAGTGAAGAGATTAAAGGTATTGAGGGCGAATTAAATAAATTTAAACCTGAAGTTCCAGCAAGAAATTTAGGTAGTAAATTAGGAAAAGAATCTGTAAAAGAATTTACAGAAGGCTCAATCGCAGCACTTGAAAACGAACGCGGTAAATTACAACAGGCTTTTTCGAGTGCCGTAGTTGGTTCTGGAACACAAAAAGAATTGGCGGTAAAGTTAAACGCAATCAATAATCAAATTAAAGATGCGGTTGAACAACAGAATCTAATATTAGGCGATGCCTCGCGTGGTAACTTGCTTAAGAATCTACAAAAAGCCCAACAATTAGCAACTTTACCTTTGACGGTTGAGCCGTTAAAAAGTATAAAACAAAGTGATTTAGATAAAAAAGAGGCTGAAGAAATAAAAAAGGTTCAACAAGACATTATAAAGTCGTCTAATGATGCAAATAAAAAAAGAATTGAAAACGAAAAGAAAACAAATGAGGAATTAATTCAACAAAGGCAAGAATATATTGACGCAACGGCTAATTCTATACTTTCAGTCACCGACATTATCTCTAACTTCCAACAGGCAAGAGCAGAAAAGGAAGCACAGGCAATAAATGAACAGATAACTAACACGGAAAACAACATTGCAGAACTTGAAGCAAATGCTGAAAAAGCATCGGGAGTAAGAAGAAAAAGGATTGAAAAGGATATTGCAAATCAAAAAATATTACTTGAGCAACAACAAGCCGAAGCGGAAGCAATCAGGTTAAAAGCCGCAAAAGAAGAAAAGAAAATAGCGGTTATACAAGCAATCATTCAAGGTGCTTTGGCGGTGCAAAGGGCTTTAGCATCTGTTCCTTTTCCAGCAAATTTGGCAGCAGCCATTCCAACGGGTATAGCAGCCGCCGCACAAATCGCAACGATAGTCGCTCAGCCACTTGCAGAAGGTGGCGTCGTAACAGGGCAAAGGATAAATCAAAAGCAAAATATACCCACGCGTTCAAATGGTGACAATGTACTTGCATTTGTTAAACGCGGTGAGGTTGTATTAAATCAACGTCAACAAAGTTTGCTTGGAGGATCGCCAACGTTTAGAAAGTTGGGTATTAAAGGCTTTGCTGATGGTGGTTTAGTACCTCCAATTTCTGCACCGATACAAGCAATATCAGGCGAAAATGGATATAGCAAGTATTTTGAATTAATCGAGGCAAAAACCGATGCAATTAACAATCGCATTGATAGGCTTCAGGCTTACGTTGTTTCAGATGACATTGCCCGTGATTTGGCTGAAGGTAATAAGTTAAAAGTAAAAGCAACCTTATAAATGTGTAATTGTATGAAAGGAAATAGTATTTGGGGAGAACTTGCAAGTCGCATTCCTGAGGAATATAAAAAACAAGTCATTGCAACGGTTGACAGGACTTACCGTGTCATAACGATTGACCCAGGTGACATGGATTATTTATTCAATATTTATAACAATTTTGTAAACAACTATGAGCCTGAAAGAAGAAATTGTCCAGCTTGTAGGACAAAAGTTGTTGGTAAAATGAGGCAAATAGTACAATTCTGGAGAGATGAGCAATGAAAAAAATAACATTGATAAGGAGTTATTAATTGAATTTCAGGAAAGTATCTTGATAAAATTCAAGGCATTGTGCGAAAAAGATGGAATAAAACATAGTTATCCAGCCTTAATTGACTTTCTATACCAAACAAATATTATAAAAGATTTAACCATAGCAAAGTATATGGTAATGGAATTATACCCAGCAGCCTTGTTTGAAAATGAAAGTAAAATGAATGCCATCATGGATATTAGTATCCAAACAGGACTGAGCGAAAAAACCGTGTACAATATGATACAACACCCTGAGTCGTTTGGCTATGGAATCAGCAAAAAAAGGAATAAGAAAAATAATAATAAATAAATTTACGACCATGACATACGCAGATTATCCAGAGGCGGCAAAAAACAATGCAAAACGGGCATTGAAACACAAAGAGGACAACGGTTCTTCTTGTGGAACAAACGTCGGCTGGTTACGCGCTAATCAAATCGCAAAGGGTGAAAGCTTGTCTGAGGATACCGTTCAAAGAACGTACTCTTTTCTTTCCCGTGCTGAGGTATATGACCAGGGGAAATATTTTGACGAAGATGGGAATGAGATTTGCGGCTCAATCATGTATGATGCATGGGGAGGAAGTGCGATGAAAACATGGGCAGAAGCAAAATTTAAACAAATTGAAAGAGAAAAGGAAAAGAATAGCTTAATGGCAAATGTTAATATTGACATCTTAGGTGAGATTTCGGAGTATCAAAATTCCTTTAATTATCTTAAATACAAGATAGATGAGGCAAAGGGTGAGGCTATTGATTTTACCATTTCATCTGGCGGTGGCTCAGTCACCGAAGGAATGGGAATGGCAGATTTGATTGCAAATTACCCAGGAGAAACGACGGCAAAAGGAATCGGCTTGGTAGCAAGTATTGCAACGGTTGTACTTTTGTCCGCAAAGAAAGTCAAGATGACTGAAAATTCATTTTTAATGATTCACAGACCGTGGTCACAGGCAGTAGGTAACTCTGAGGAACTTGAGGCAACGGCTGATTTGTTAGACAAAATGGAAGAGAAGTTACTTGACATTTACGTCAATGCCGTTGAAAAAAGGGGTGGCGGTACTGAAATGAACCTAAGAAAGAAAATTAAAAAAATGTTGGCAGCCGAAACATGGCTAACAGCACAGGAAGCAAAGGATTTTGGTTTCATTGATGAAATTGTAAAAACAGGCGATAAAAATATTGATTTATTACCGTTGCAAAGTAGTTTAAGCAAGTTCACAAATGTTCCAGCCGCTTTATTAATTAATAAAAACGATGATGATATGGGTAATACCATTTTAGAAAAAATTAAAAATCTGTTAAATCAGACAGAAGAAGTAACGGTAAATGAGCCGACAGTTGAACCAGTCGTTGAGCCTGTAAATGTTGATGAGTTGGAAGTTGCTATGAATGTTTTAAAGGAAAAAGGTTACACGGTTTTAAGTGCCGAAGAAATGAACGCCTTGACTGAAAAATCAAACGAGCAAACAACTTCTATAAACGAAATCGAAACAGTCCTTGAAACTTTAGGAGCAGAACTTGTTGCTTTGAGAGCACAAGTCAAAAAAGGCGTTGGTTTACCTTCAGGGGGATCGGCAAACGAAAAGACAATTGAAACAAAAGCAAAATCGAGTCACTTTGATTCTTTCGCTTCATTAGTTAAAAACAAAATTTCACAAAGATAATGGCATTCAATCCAACCGCCCAAAATGAAAACGGCTATTTGCAATCCAATACATACGTTGGTAAAAATAGCCTTAATCGTACTAACCCTTACGCAAATGTTGATGGCATTAACGCTGAACAACTTTACGGGGTTGATACTTTTGAAAATAGAATACCTGTTAGCTTTACTTGGCTTGTTGCGTCTGCTGGTGCAAGGGTATCAGTAACGCCAATATACGGTGTAACAAGTGCTTCGGATTACTTTAAGTTTACCGTTGCTGATGGTGCTGGTAATGAGGCTTACGGAAGATGGATTTCTTCTGCTCCTTCAGCTGCTTTTGACATTACCACAACTGCGTTAAACTCAGGTACTGACTGGAAAGCATTTTTCGCAACCGCAAAAGCTGGTTCAAAGACAGAATTTTCATTCCCAATCGAAGACGCAAAAGTGTTGACTAACACAACTGCGACGATTACTTACGCTAACATTTAAAAAAAAAATAGAAATGGCATTAGTTGAATTTAGTCAATTAGACGTTGCATTCCGTGGTACGGAAGCTAACAATATATTTTTAGAACCAGTTTTCTTTGACGACGATTTACGCTCACAATTCCGTGTGCTTGGTAATGTTGCCAATAAAAAGAAAATGGTATTTGTCGCAGCTTTGGAAAACATTGTAAGAAAATATTCAGGTTGCGGATTTACTCCAGTTGGTAAGACTGAAATTTACGAAAGGTCTATCGACGTTGAAAAAATGAAGGTTGACCTTGAAATGTGTTGGGATGAGTTTGAGGATACTGTTTTTGAAGAATTACTAAAAACAGGTACAAGGCTTCCAGATGTTTCAGGAACTTTGATTGAAAATATTTTGCTTACTCGCACACAACAGGCGATTCGTCAAGATATTACCCGTTTGTCTTACTTTGGTTCTCAGTCATCATTAAATCCTAATTACGATTCATTAGATGGATTTTGGACGGTTTATTACCCAGATTTGGTAGCAAAAGACTTGATACCAAGAACTAACACAGGTTCAGGAAGTGACCTTGCGGCTGGTGATGGCTTTGCAATTCTTCGTGCTATATACGACCAAGCACCTTTACAGTTAAAAGGATTACCAGCAAACCAAAAGGTGTTTAATGTAACTGGTTCTGTTTATTCACAACTTCGTGAAGACATCGAAAATGGCGGTGGTGGTGATTACGGCTTACTTCAGTTGATAAACGGTGTTGAGCAATTCACTTTCCGCGGTGTTCCAGTTGTAGCACAGTGGAGATGGGATGACATCCTTACAGGCTTAGGAACAACAAAGCCTCATTACGTTGAATATACAACGCCTTTAAATAAGGTTTTAGCAACGGATGTCCTTTCTCCTGAGACTGCATTGGAACTTTGGTACGACCAGAAAGACGAAAAGGTATATATCAAAGCAAGGTTTAAAATGGGTGTAAATTATATCCATAATTCACTAATCAGCGTAGGCTACTAATCAAGATATAATATGAGTAGTATAACAAGCGGATGGCTTAATCAATGTGTTGATGGAACATGTGCTGGTGGTATTGGTAAGCTTTATATTGCCAATGCTAATCAAGTGACTGGTTTCACAGCCAATGCAACAGCAGCAGTTACAGCCATTACAATGTCATCAACTGCCGCAGTATTTTACGAGGTGGAATTCAGAGACAATTCAGGTGCTTTCACGGAAACAGTTACTCAAGACCCAGATACTTTGTCTGTTGCGGTTGAACAAAGTTTGGTTGGTATAATCAACTGCCGTGACCAGGAGTTAAGAAATTTGATTCAAGATATGGCAAATCAAGCTTGCGGTCTTGTTTGTGTTCACGTTGAAAATACGGGTAATTACTGGATTTGGGGTGCTGAAATGGTTGGAGGTAAGAAAAGACCAGCAAGATTAACCACGTCTGAAGGTTTATCGGGTGCTTTGTTTACCGATTCAAACCAAGAAACTTTGACTATTGCTTGTAGAACAACGAACAAAGCAAGGTATATTGTGAATGGTGAGACCGTAATGGGTGCGCTTGATTAAAATATAGAATATGATAGTCAGGGAAAAAAGTAAGTTAATGATTTACGTTGGGGCAGACCCAACAGGAAAGGCAGGAATACTAAAGAAGGCTATCGGTAATTTTACACAAGCAGAGTTAAGGGGTTGGTATCATACCAACCCCACATCTGTTAGCCAACACGTTATTTATACTCCTGAGAAAAAAACCTATGAGCCAATTAAAGAAGATTCAAGCAGTACCGAACAGGGCTAAAAGAAATTTAAGAAGGAATCAAAGCCCTTTATTGGCTTCGGTTACTTTAGATACCTCAAATACTATGTTGGTACAAGAGGATATTTTCAATGAACCTTCAAGGGAAAGGCTTGATTTCACAGGGGCAAAGTGGGTGCGATTCTTTACCCAGAAAGACGACTTTTTAAAAAGCCTTATCGCTATTGTAAATAATTCGCCAACACTTAGGCGCATTGTTGAGGATAAGGTTAACATGGTGGTAGGTGATGGCTTCATTCCTATGAAAGGAAAGTCAAATACTTTGCTTACAACATCGATGAAGGGTGAGGTAATAACCGATGATTCTTTGAATGAAATTGAACAAGTCATTGGACAAGTTAACTTGCATTCACAGAATTTGCAAGAAGTACTTGCTTCATTGACTTTTGATTATGATGCTTTTGGCAATTGCTTTGCAGAAATAGTTAGGGGAAGGGTTGGTAATCAACCCTTTACTTATATTTACCATGTTCCTGTTTATAATACAGGAATCAGAAAAGCTGAGGCTGACCAAATAATAAGGTCAGTTGGTATTTATGATAACTGGGAAGAAGTGCCACTTACAACAGATGGATCATTTTACGAGAAAGAAGGATTCAGGGAAGTACCGATTTACCCAGAGTTTAAAGATTTTGAAGATGGAACGCAGCGTTCAATTATCCATGTAAAGCAATACGCGGCTGGTTACTTTTACTTTGGCTTACCTGAGTGGATAGGTGCGAAAATGTGGGCTGAGATTGAATATAGAATTCAGCGCTTTAATACAAGCAAATTTGAAAATGGTTTCATGCCTTCAGGCTTGTTACAATTTTTTGGCTCTATGAGTTCAGATGAGGCAAAGAAACTTGTTCAAGGTATTGAATCAAAGTTTACGGGAATGGGTAATAACCATAAATTATTCGTTCAGGTTTTAAGAGATGAAAAATTAAAGGCAAATTGGATTCCAACCTCAAAAGAAAATGAAGGCGAATTTTTAAACCTTCAAAACCTTGCAGCCTCAGCTATTGTAGTGGCTAATAGGTGGAGCAAGTCATTAGCTGGTTTTGCTACAAGTGGACAACTTGGAAGTAATCAGCAGATAAGGCAAGAAATGGAATACTTGCAAAACACGGTTATAAAGCCGCGTCAAAACTTGATGTTATCAAAGATTATAAATCCATTCTTACAAGAAATTGGCGCTTATAATCCAGCGTTTAAAGACGTTTCGTTTGGTATTTCAAACACTTTACCTGTTTCATTTATGGGTGAAATTAAGGTGGAAGAAAACCTTTCGATAAATGAAAAGAGAGAAATATTGGGTTACGCACCCGTCGAAATAACAACCCCAACAAATGAGCCAATTAATACAACCGAGTGAAGTAATAGCAGGAGGGGTTGCAAGACCAACGCCAGCAGATATAAGACTTGATAAGTCACTTATAAGCCCACATATTCAAGATGCAGAGTATCGTTGGATTGTTCCAGCCATTGGCTTGACTTTTTACGATGCCTTAGTGGCAGACAAAGGAAATTCAACCGCGTTTACATCAACCGCTTATCAAGAGTTATGGGATAATCAATTAAAATCCTTTTGCGCCAATGCCGTGTTATATGAGGCATCGCCTTACATGGTTATGCAACTTGGTACAAATGGCTTATATACTTTGGATAACGAATACGGGCAAAACGTGGGCGTTGATGGTTTGAAATTTTATCAAGATACCTTGTTGCAAAGGTTGGACGTTAAAAAGAAAAGGATTAAAGATTATTTATGTGCATCTGCTTTAGCATTCACAGGCTTTGTTCCAAGTGCTATTGGTTGTCATGAGGCAACTTGCAATGAAGATGAAGAAATTACAGACATTTATAATACTTTAGGAATAGTTTTATAATGGAAAAAATAAAAAAAGAAAGGCGTTTTTTAAAAACGTTAGGGAAAGTAGGTGAGATTCTTATTCAGGAGGTTTTAATCAAAGTCGGGAGTAGTTTAATTAAGAGGATTGGAGGCAAAAAAAATATGCCTTCAATTCTTTTTTTATTCCTTTCGATTAACCTTTTTGCCCAGTACCCAAACACAGGAAACAAACAAAGGTTAGGTTACCAGACTACGGCTGACGGGTTGGTTTGGAGAGGTTCAATTTCAGATACTGCATCTATTCAACCTGTATCAAATCAAAACGCCTGGGTTATTCTTGACACCGGTAACCTAAAAATATACTCATTTGATTTTACTTCGAATGTTTGGAATCAAGTAGGTGGCGGTGCTTTTGCCCAACCCATAGATTCATTATTTTTTAAAACAAGTGTTTCGCCAAATAACGTGGACACGGCTAAAATGCGGTGGGATTATGAATTAGGTACAGTGGTTTTAGGTATGTATGACCAAGTGCCAAATGAATTAGGGTTCAAAAACTTTTGGCTTGTAAAAAATCAAACAGGTTCAACTATTACTAAAAATAGCCTTGTTTATGCTTCAGGAACAGTTGGAACAAGTGGACGTATATCTGTATTAAAATTCATAGCTAACGGGACAATAGATGCTAAATATTTACTTGGTATTACGGCACATGATTTAAGTGACGGTGAAGACGGTTATGTTATTTCATTTGGCAAAATTAGGCAAGTTAACACAGATACCTTTGCGGCTGGGGCTATTCTTTATCCTTCGCCAACTACGGCTGGTGTTTGGACAGATGTTGAGCCAGTTGCACCTAACATTGATTTACCTATTGGCTTTTGTGTTAATTCATCTTCAAATAACGGTACTATTGCCATTCGTGTGGCTACTGGATATAATTTAAGTGAAT